>Ga0209396_1001931_pt1 | contig 22291 bp, 17 predicted proteins | sample GOMGulsemesocosm_6_FD_184638 | JGI IMG/M metagenome (GOLD analysis project Ga0209396, IMG submission 184638) | Methane-oxidizing microbial communities from mesocosms in the Gulf of Mexico - GOM8C Gulf of Mexico (SPAdes) (version 2) | ecosystem: Environmental > Aquatic > Marine > Cold seeps... | reverse complement strand
AATTGCAGACTTTATTGATAGTTTATACAAGTCAATTATCACTGCGGGTACTTATAAAGCCTCAAGTATTCAAGTAGCTGAAGCGGCAAAAGTTATTGAAAATACCCAACGAGACCTTAACATAGCCTTAATCAATGAACTTGCGGTTATCTTTAATAAGCTAAATATCGATACCGAAGAAGTCTTAAAAGCGGCAGGAACAAAGTGGAATTTCTTACCGTTTAGACCGGGTCTTGTTGGCGGCCATTGTATTGGTGTTGATCCATATTATTTGACCCATAAAGCACAAGCGATAGGATACAACCCCGAGGTTATTTTAGCAGGTCGTCGTATTAATGATGCTATGGGTGAGTATGTTGTATCACAGTTAGTGAAAACTATGCTGAAAAGAAAATTACCTGTAAATGGCGCTAATGTTCTTGTTATGGGCTTGACTTTTAAAGAAAACTGTCCTGATGTACGTAATACTAAAGTGGTTGATATTTTGGCTGAACTTGCCGAGTTTGACATCAATGTTGATGTATTTGACCCTTGGGTAAATCCTGATGAAGCAAAACATGAATATGATGTTGATTTGATTTCAGCGCCTAAGAAAGAACATTATGATGCGGTTATTTTTGCTGTAGCACATGATCAATTTAAAGCGTTATCTGTAAGCGATATCAAGGCATTAATGAAAAATGAACATGTTATTTATGACTTGAAGTACATGTTTGACGCTGAATTATCAGACATTCGTTTATAAACTTTATTAAGGGTGACTTCACCGTACGTTAATCTCACTTTAATGCTACGCTAATCACGCCATATATACCCTTTAGCTGTTTGTCAGCTGAGGGGGATTTTTCTCAAGGATTACTAAAATGACTCAGTTTCAAAAAATAAAGCAAGAGCTTATACATAGCCCTAAGACCTGGCTTATCACCGGTTGTGCTGGCTTTATTGGTTCAAATTTATTAGAAACATTACTCTTATTAAATCAAAAGATTATCGGCTTGGATAACTTTGCTACGGGTCATCAACATAATTTAGATGAAGTACAAGGGCAAGTCTCAGCAGAGCAATGGCAAAATTTTCACTTTATAAAAGGTGATATTAGAGAGTTAAGCGATTGTCAAAAGGCATTAAGCCATTACGGTAACGGTGTTGATTTCATTCTGCATCAAGCAGCATTAGGCTCAGTTCCACGTTCAATTGCGGACCCTTTATTAACCAATTCGGCAAATATTACCGGTTTTTTAACTATGTTAACTGCTGCTAAAGACGCTAACGTTAAAAGCTTTGTTTATGCTGCATCAAGCTCAACCTATGGCGATCACCCAGCATTACCAAAAATTGAAGATAATATTGGTAAACCGTTATCTCCTTATGCGGTAACTAAATATGTGAATGAACTCTACGCAGATGTTTTTTATAAAACTTACGGCTTAAATTGTACTGGCTTACGATACTTTAATGTCTTTGGCAAAAGACAAGACCCTGATGGTGCTTATGCCGCAGTAATCCCTAAGTGGACCGCTGCAATGATCGCAGACGAAGAATTACTTATCAACGGTGATGGTGAAACAAGTCGAGATTTTTGTTTCGTTGAAAATGCAGTACAAGCAAATATCTTAGCTGCAACGGCTAACGATGCGGGTAAAAACCAAGTATATAATGTCGCCTTGGGTGATAGAACTAGTTTAAATACCCTATTTGATAGCTTAAAAATAGCCCTGAAATCCAATGGGGTTGATTATCTCAAATCACCAACCTACCAAGACTTTAGAGCGGGCGATGTTAGACATTCCCAAGCTGATATTTCAAAAGCCAAATCTTTAATTGGTTTTGAACCAGAATTTAAAATTCAACAGGGCATTGATAAAGCGATGCCTTGGTATATAAGTTTCTTAAATTCACAAGGTTAACTTATAACAATGAACACTCATAGATAAAACAGTGAATCCGGTTGAACTACACAAAAGGCAACTTTTGTTGTAAGACAGCCATTTAAAATAAAAAGCAGCGCTATCCTAAGTGCTGCTTTTTTGTTTTCAAAATCTATATTTTTAAGCAATTGTATAGCTGTAATATAATTGTCATATAACTGACTTATACTTTGCCTCATTATTATATCGTATCTCTATATTAGATAAGCTGCTTGTTAGTTTATTGAAAATAAGGTTAATTAAGTGGCAACTCTTATTAGTTCGAATCGCAGTCGTGGGATTAAAAATTCTTTAGCAAAATGGCTAATCACATTGGGGGGGATAAGCGTTTTATTTACCCTCGTATTGATATTTATGTATTTACTGTATGTGGTAAAACCAATTTTTGAATCAGCGAAAATTGAGCAAACAGTTAATATTAGTATCGATTCAACAAGTAATGAAAAAGTTCTAGCGAGTGGTGTTGATGAGCTTAAAGAATTGGCTTATCAAATAACGGCCGCGGGCAATATTGATTTTTATCATTTAAAAGCTAGCGATGCTAAATCAAATAATCAATTTTCTGTTGGTGATAACTCGCTTTCAACATATCTATTTGACAGTGCCGACTTTGAACAAGAAAAGGTTGTTAAGGTAGTTAACTCTTTTTCTGAGAATAAACTACTTCATACTACCAAAGGTAAAACGTTATTAGTACAGCCAAGTTTTCATGCTAAATACGAGAATGATACACGTGAAATAATCCCGCAAGTCAATTATCCACTTGGTCAAGATTCACTCATCATTGATGAACAGCAAATACCGCTTTCTCAATTAGCTTTTGCTATGGATGATGAAAGAATCGTATTTGTTGGTTTTACTCAAGATAAACGCCTAATAAAAACTAGCTTTGTTGCTGAAGATGATTTTAGTTCTTCTAGCGATGGTGATGATGTTGAATATGAAACTATTTTTCAACAAATTGAAATTTTTGATGATGTCATCGATGAAATAAAAGTGACACCAGATTTAGGTTTAGCATTTATTCGAAGTGCTTCAACCGTGTATGTGTACTCGTTAAATGATGACGAAGACGTTAGCCTTAAAGCAACGATCAGACCAATACTAGACAATGAAAACACTTACCTCACCTCAATGGGATTACTTTCCGGCAGTAGCTCAGTTTTACTCGGTGATAGCAGCGGAAAAGTGAGCCAATGGTTTGAGGTCGCAACAGATGAAGGTCGCCAATTTAAACAAATTAGAAGCTTCATATCAGATGATTTTCAAAATAGCGCTAACAATAACAATAACAATAACAACCAAACAACCAGCGCGATAACCGCAATTTATACTGAGCGGTATAGAAAAAGTTTCTACACTATGACACAAAGTGGCATGGTCAATGTCTTTTATACCACCAGTGCTGCGCATTTATGGCAAGGTCAGTTAACATCAAGCCAACCTGAAACGTTTACTATAGCACCGCGAGCTAATGGCTTAATCGTTATTGTTAATGACCCTATTGATGCTAATAAGAAAAGTTTACAAGTTTTTAGCGTACATAATGAGCATCCAGAAGTTACCTGGCAAGCATTATGGCAAGAGGTTTGGTATGAAGGTTACCCAGAGCCAGATTATGTTTGGCAATCGACATCAGGCTCTGATGATTTTGAAGGTAAGTTTTCTTTAGTACCTATCTCTTTCGGTACCATTAAAGCTGCTTTATATGCAATGTTATTTGCGGTACCGATCGCCTTAACTGCTGCGATATATACGGCATACTTTATGACACCAGGCATGCGTAAAAAAGTAAAGCCGACCATTGAAATGATGGAAGCATTACCAACGGTTATTCTAGGTTTCTTAGCGGGTTTATGGTTAGCACCGATAATGGAAGAGTATTTACCAGCAATATTCTTATTATTTATTTTATTGCCTTTAGTAACACTAATCACTGCGTTTTCTTGGCATAAATTACCAAACCAGCTCAAAGAGAAACTTCCAGAAACATTAGCACCGGTTTTGTTAATTCCTGTGATAATACTAGCCACCTATGCGGCATTTTCTTTATCACCACTGCTCGAAGATAGTCTCTTTAATGGTGATATGCGCCAATACCTAACCAATGATTTAGGTATCAACTTTGATCAACGTAACGCTTTAGTTGTTGGTATTGCGATGGGATTTGCTGTTATACCTACTATTTTCTCTATGGCTGAAGATGCTATTTTCAGTGTGCCAGGTCATCTAACCAGCGGTTCCTTAGCATTAGGGGCAACACAATGGCAAACATTAATCGGTGTGGTACTGCTAACTGCCAGTCCTGGAATATTTTCTGCCGTGATGATGGGTCTTGGTCGTGCGGTTGGTGAAACTATGATTGTCTTGATGGCAACAGGTAATACACCGATTTTAGATTGGAGTATCTTTCAGGGTATGAGAACACTTGCAGCAAACATTGCGGTAGAAATGCCTGAATCTGAAGTAGGCAGTTCCCATTACCGAATATTATTCTTGGCAGCATTTGTACTCTTTATCTTCACCTTTATTTTCAATACCGCAGCAGAATTTGTTCGTCAACGATTACGCGAAAAATACAGCTCAATGTAGCACCGTAAGTTATAAATTTTAGAAACGAAGATTAATTTAATGAATTACATAGCTGCTCACTTTTAAGCTGTATGGTTCAATTTAGAGGAGGAAGCACGGAGTTGATGACCATCAATGAGTACTTTCGACAAATAAATTGGGCAAAACAGCAACAAAGTGTGCAGTTATAAACTAATTATAGAGTTTATTTATGAATAAATGGTTTAGGTCGGGTTCACCCTGGATATGGCTATCGGCAGGTGGCGTAAGTATCAGTTTAATTTCAGTGTTAGGCCTTTTATGGCTTATCGCATCACGTGGCTTGTCATATTTCTGGCCAAGTGACTTATATCAATTTGATCTTACCGATCAACATGGCGCTAAGAGTGTTGTTATAGGTGAAATCTACGATAGAGAGCAAATTCCGGTAAGCCAATTAGCACATTTAAATTTGGCGCTTGATCCAGAGCAAGAAATATTAGAGCGCCTGTTAATCAAAACAGGTAACCGCGAGTTGGTGAGTTTAGATTTTCGTTGGTTGTTAAGTCATAACATTCAAAAGACACAAACACCAAAAGATTTAGTTGTCGTTGAACGTCGCACTCATGGTAACTTTTACGGTTTTATTGAAAGTGTAGTGGTTGATGGAAAAGAAGTAGATAAAAACGAATTGGATGAATTATTAACGCGTGTTGATAATTTTCAAGACCAGATCGATGATTTACAAAAGTCAGATATTGGTGCTATCAACTATCAATTAGAACGTTTGCGATTAAAAACGCGTAAATATCAATTGCAAGATAAGTTAACAGCTGAGTTACAAGTAGAAATTGATAGCGAAATAGCAGCACTGAATCAGGAATACGAAATATTAGAAAAAGAGCTGATGGGATATCGAGATCAGATATCTCGTGATCATATCGTGATGCGTGCTATGGACGGTCAACTCGTTACTATTAACTTTGAAAATATTCTTAAAGTCACATTTAATAATCAACTTAGTACTTTTGAGAAAACGGTTTTATTTTTTAGCCATATAGGTTCATTTCTCATCGAAGATCCTCGCGAAGCGAATACAGAAGGTGGTGTATTCCCAGCTATTTTCGGTACCGTGCTTATGGTGTTATTAATGACAGTCATTGTTTCACCATTTGGTGTTATCGCGGCTATCTACCTACATGAGTATGCCGGTAAAAATGCCTTTACTAAGCTGCTACGCATTGCTGTTATCAACTTAGCCGGCGTTCCTTCTATTGTTTACGGGGTATTTGGTTTAGGGTTCTTTGTTTATATGGTGGGTGGCTCACTCGACCAACTCTTTTATTCAGAAAACTTACCTAGCCCTACTTTTGGTACGCCTGGTGTTTTATGGTCAGCACTAACATTGGCGATATTAACCTTACCGGTAGTTATTGTTTCAACAGAGGAAGGCTTATCACGCATTCCATCGGCGATGCGTCATGGTTCATTAGCATTAGGTGCAACCAAAGCTGAGACCTTGTGGCGGATCATTTTACCTATCGCTAGCCCTGCAATTATGACAGGTATTATCTTAGCGATTGCGAGAGCAGCTGGTGAGGTTGCGCCATTAATGTTGGTTGGTGTCGTTAAAATGGCACCTAACCTACCTTTGGATGGTAACTTCCCGTTCTTACACTTAGATAGAAAGTTCATGCATTTAGGCTTTCATATATATGATGTTGGCTTCCAAAGTCCTAATGTTGAAGCCGCACGTCCATTGGTTTTTGCAACAGCCTTATTATTAGTGACTATCATCGTTGCTTTAAACATGACCGCCGTTTCAATCCGTAATAAATTACGTGAAAAATATAAGATGCTAGAGCACTAGTTTGCTTTCACAACATTTAGCAATGATAACGGGTAGTTACTCATTGCAGTTATTAATCGTAAATTAGTAACGAGCAATTAATAATTTTAAATTCACAGCTATCAATTAGTAAATAAAGATTAATCAAAAGTAATTAGAGAAACACCTATTATGATTTCTATTAGCCCAAAAGCGTTAGCACCAGGCTCAGATACATCCTTTGAAAAAAAGTTAGATTTAACTAATTTAACACCAGATCAAGTTGCTTTAGATATTAATAAATTAAATTTATTCTATGGTAAAAAACAAGCGCTAAATAATATTACTATGTCTATTCCCAAAGGGCAGGTAACGGCGTTCATAGGTCCTAGTGGTTGTGGTAAATCTACGTTATTACGCTCTATTAATCGTATGAACGATTTAGTTGATAATTGTCATATTACGGGGGAGATAAACCTTCATGGTAATAACATTTATGACAAACATGTAGATGTAGCCGAGCTAAGACGAAAAGTAGGTATGGTATTTCAGCGCCCTAATCCTTTTCCTAAATCCATCTATGAAAATGTTGTTTATGGACTGCGTATCATGGGTGAAAATAACCGTCGACGATTAGATGAAGCTGCTGAACAGTCGTTACGTAGTGCAGCACTGTGGAATGAAGTGAAAGACAGATTACACGAAAGTGCCTTAGGCCTTTCTGGTGGACAGCAACAACGTTTAGTGATTGCCCGCGCCATTGCTATTCAACCTGAGGTATTACTGCTTGATGAACCTACTTCAGCACTAGACCCAATTTCAACTTTGACCATTGAAGAGTTAATCAATGATCTTAAAAAGCAGTTTACCGTGGTAATTGTTACACATAACATGCAACAAGCAGCACGTGTATCAGATCAAACTGCATTTATGTATATGGGTGACTTAATAGAGTACAGTGATACTAATACTTTATTTACTACGCCACTGAAAAAGAAAACTGAAGATTATATTACTGGCCGCTACGGTTAACAGTTAACGATTGATTAAGTAAATACTTATTAAAGGACATCCCATGGATAATGTACAAATTGGTCGTCATATTTCAGGCCAATTCAATGAAGATTTAGAACGCGTCATTAATAATGTCATGCATATGGGCGGTTTAGTTGAGAAGCAATTAACTGATGCACTCGCTGCTGTTGAACAAGCTGACGTTAGCTTGGCTAAAGAAGTATTAACTAACGACTATCAAGTTAATGCTTATGAAGTCAGTATTGATGATGAATGCACACGTATTATCGCCAAACGACAACCAGCTGCTGGTGATTTACGTTTAATTATGGCCGTTGTAAAAACCATTGCTGATTTAGAACGAATAGGTGATGAGGCTCAGAAAATAGCGAAAGTTGCCCTAGAAAGTTTCTCTTCACAGCAGCAAGATTTATTGGTTAATTTAGATAATTTAGGCCGACGTGTCCTAGAGTTCTTACAAGCAAGTCTTGATGCTTTTACCCGCATGGATTGTGACGCGGCTATTAAGATTCATCAAATGGATGACAAAATAAATCGTGAGTATGAAGCGTTAATGCGTCAACTTATGACCTATATGATGGAAGACCCTCGCTCCATTCCACAAGTAATGACAGTTATTTGGTCAGCGAGAGCACTGGAACGTATTGGCGATCGCTGTCAAAACATCTGTGAGTACATCATTTATTTTGTTAAAGGTAAGGTTGTACGTCATACCACTGCAGAAGATATAAAAAAATTATAGTACCTTTTAAATAATGTGGTTATTCAAAATCACAATAAATTCAATTGATTAGCTATGTACTAAACTAGTGCTTAGCAAAAAATAATTTACACTGTTGCGGTTAGCTAATAAAGACAAAAATTTAAGCCGACATTAGCATTTAACATTAGAAGTTAAATGGGGTACTATCCGCGACGAATTGCAATGATGAGAGTTATACTGACTGGAAACACAATTATGGCTAAAAATTCAATCTTAGGTGTATTTGCAAAATCACCGATAAAACCGTTAGAAAAACATATTCAAATAGTTGTTAAATGTAGTAAACAACTTATCCCATTTTTTGAGGCATGTACTGCAAAGGACTGGAGTGAAGCGGCAAAAGTTCGTCGTAAACTCTCAAAGCTAGAGCAAGATGCTGATGTATTAAAACGTCAACTTCGTTTAGAACTACCAGGTGGCTTATTTATGCCAGTTGATAGGGCTGACTTACTTGAGCTTCTTACCCAGCAAGACAAAATAGCAAATAAAGCGAAAGATATTGCAGGTCGCGTTTTAGGACGTAAACTTGAAATACCCACTAGCTTACAAGCTGAGTTCTCTATTTATTTAGGACGTTGTCTTGATGCAACTGAAAAAGCTGCTGAAGCAATTAATGAATTAGATGACTTATTAGAAACAGGATTTCGTGGTCGTGAAGTTGTATTAGTTGAAAAAATGATCGTGCAATTAGATGAGATTGAAGACGACACAGACGACTTGCAGATTGTTTTACGTAAAAACTTATTAGCGATTGAAAAGGATTTGAATCCAGTTGATGTAATGTTCTTATATCAAATTATTGATTGGGTTGGCGACTTGGCCGATCTTGCTGAACGTGTAGGTGCACGTTTAGAAATTCTTCTGGCTAGAAAATAAGGCTTAACTGATGGAAATTATACTTAACTCAGGCGGCACTTTTGTCATCCTCGCTGCTGTAGTTGGTTTTTTTATGGCATGGGGTATTGGTGCAAATGATGTTGCCAATGCAATGGGAACCTCTGTAGGTTCAAAAGCATTAACGATAAAACAAGCGATTATTATCGCCATGGTTTTTGAGTTTGCAGGTGCATACTTAGCGGGTGGTGAAGTGACTTCGACCATACGTAAGGGCATTATTGATGCAAGTTACTTTATCGATTCACCTGAGCTCCTAGTGTACGGCATGATTTCGGCATTATTTGCAGCGGCTACGTGGTTATTAATCGCTTCAGCTTTAGGTTGGCCTGTATCTACTACCCACTCTATTGTAGGTGCTATTGTTGGTTTTGCTGCCGTCGGTGTAAGCGCTGATGCTGTTGAATGGGGTAAGGTTGTTGGTATTGTTGGTAGTTGGATTATCACACCACTAATATCAGGCATTATTGCTTTTATCATCTTTAACAGTGCACAAAAACTTATTTTTGATACGGATAAACCACTAGTACAAGCGAAGCGTTGGGTTCCTGCTTATATGTTCCTTGCTGGTTTTGTTTTGTCGCTAGTAACTATCAAGAAAGGTCTTAAGCACATTGGTTTGGAAAATGTAGATTTAGGTTTTGTTAACTTCGAAATCAAAGGTGCAGGTGGATTCTACTTAGCCACTATTGTTGCAGCTATTGTTGCAGCCATTGGAAAATACTTTGTTAGTCGCTTAAAGTTTGATGAAACACTTGCCAAAGAAGCACATTACGCTAACGTTGAAAAAGTTTTTGCTATTCTGATGATAGTGACTGCTTGTGCTATGGCCTTTGCTCATGGTTCAAATGATGTGGCAAACGCTATTGGGCCATTAGCCGCCGTTGTTAGTATTGTCGATAATGATGGACAAATTGCAGCTAAATCAGCTATCGCTTGGTGGATATTACCACTAGGTGGTTTTGGTATTGTTGCTGGACTTGCTCTGTTTGGTCATAAAGTTATTGCGACCATAGGTCAAGGTATTACCCATTTAACACCAAGTCGTGGTTTTGCCGCAGAATTAGCTGCAGCGAGTACGGTTGTTATTGCTTCAGGCGCAGGTTTACCTATCTCTACTACACAAACTCTTGTTGGTGCTGTGTTAGGTGTGGGTATGGCGCGTGGTATTGCGGCAATTAACTTAGGTGTAGTTCGAAATATCGTTGTTTCTTGGGTTATAACCCTACCGGTAGGGGCTGGTTTATCAATCATCTTCTTCTGGATAATGCAGGCAACGTTTAGTTAATGTGATTAACTAAACTTCCTACAGTAAACAGACATAAAAAAGCCGCAATTAATTGCGGCTTTTTTGTTTCTGTTAAGGTTGCGTTAGTTTACCTTAATTAAAAACAGTCTTTTAGCTGCGTTCAGTTACTTCTAATAAGTGATAACCAAACTGAGTTTGAACTGGGCCTTGCACCGTGTTTAAAGGCGCTGAAAAAACAACCTTATCAAATTCAGGAACCATTTGGCCTGGACCAAAACTACCTAAATCACCACCTTGAGCATTAGATGGGCAGTTCGAATGTTCTTTAGCTACTTCAGCAAAATCTTTACCCGCTTCAATTTCTGCTTTTAACGCTAAACATTCTTCTTCTGTATCCACTAAAAGGTGGCGTGCACTTGCTTGAGACATACTTGTTTCCTATTTCTGTATTATTAAATTATATTTATTTGAAATATTTATATAATTGAGCGCTTGTACATTAACGCATCTAATTAACAAATGAAAGCGGACTAATTGAGTTATAGCTCTATAACTATGAAGATGTTCGTATATTACTTAGCAATGTATCATTTTTTAACTATCTGAGTTCCTTAGTTATTATTGGTTGTAGTATATTCAATTAATTTTATGTTGATGGTTGATGGCAACTATATACCTTGTAGAACTTCGCTACTTAAGTTTAGTTATCTGGCATAAAGGAGAGTGCAGGACGCAATTCTACTGAGCAAACTGTCCTGATACTTGTTTAGTGTCCCATAGAAGAGGGTAGGCATCTGCGCATTAACACGTAAAGCCAACAGAGCCATAATGAAATAGATAAGGTGCTGGTATTAGTGATTAGCACTTCATTGCAAAACTAGGTAGAATAACGCCAATTTCTATTTACCTACGTATTATCGAAATATGATATTTACGTTAGCAGTGCTAAAGCAGTAAGGACAACCGATGGCTTCCCTTCAAGAACAGTTACTTAAAGCGGGTTTAACCACCAAACAAAAATCACGTCAAGCTAACTCGGATCAACGTAAAAAAAATAAACAAAAACGTAGCGGTGTGCAGCATGGTGCAAGTTTGCAAGAACAAGTTCAGCAAGATCTCGCGAAGTCACAAGCTGAAAAGCTAGCTAAAGATACCGCTCTTAATGAGGCAAAAAACAAAGAGCTGGCCGATAAAGAGCAAAGCTTGCGTATTAAACAAATCCTCGAGCACCACCAACTAACAGGAGTTAATGGTGACAGTGAATATAACTATACCTTTAATAATAAAGTTAAGAAGTTATCACTTAATACCATTACTCATAAAGCCTTAGTAAATGGTCGTTTAGCATTGTGTGGTTTAAATGATGTTACCTTTCTTGTTACGAGTGAAACGGCAGGTAAAGTTGCAGAGCTTGATAACACTATAGTATTAGTTCAAAACGATAAAGTTGAAGAAGAAATGGATGAAGATGATCCTTATGCCGATTATCAAATTCCAGATGATTTAATGTGGTAAGTACTAGGCCAATACATAACGTTAATCTATGTTAGAATATTGCAACTTTGGTATTTATTACACCGAATAAACAAACACCATGTTAATCACTCACATAATCAATATGTTAGTCATTAATAGTTCATTTGATTTACAAGAGTTATATTTATTATGTTGATGAAAGCTATTCGCTGGCCAATAGGGCAGCTAATTTTAATATTAAACTTTGTTTTTTCTCCCCGTTCACCAAAACGTGCAGCAGAAGAACAAGCTAAAATTGATGGCAAAACTGAAACGTTGAGTTTGTACCAACTGCCATCATGCCCATTTTGTGTGAAAGTACGCCGCACTATGAAACGTGAAGGTCTGAAAATTGAACTACGTAATATAAGTGGTAAAAATGACTTTCAACAAGAGTTAATACGTGAGGGTGGTAAACGTAAAGTCCCTTGTTTACGTATTGAAAAAGAAGATGGTCAAGTACAGTGGTTATATGAATCAAATGATGTGGTAGCTCACCTACAAGGTTTATCCAAGGCAGCCTAGCTTAGTTTTAGCTTACTTGAATATAATAACTTCATTTTGAAATAATTCATCAAAAAATCGTGTCTATTAGGTTAATCACTTGTTTTAAAACCTAGTAGGCGCTTTATGCTGATAAAATCCCAAGTAAAACACCCCATCAAATCATCTCAAATAACTGATGAATCAGTCTATTTGCAACGCCGTCATATTATTAAATCAATGGGTTTTCTTGGTGCTGGCGCCTTAGTAGCTTCATCAATATCTAAAACCGCAAACGCTGGTTTTTTTGATAGTATAAGTACCGATAAAACAACAGCTTTTGAGACTGTGCCCTTAAACTTTACTGCCGATAAAAAGAACTTAGGGTTAAAAAAGACACCAGAGCAAAAAGTAATATCCCACAATAATTTTTATGAGTTTGGAGCTCAAAAACATCAACCTGCTGAGCTATCCCAAAATTTTAAAGTTAAACCTTGGCAGCTCACTATCTCTGGTGAATGTGATAATCCCATCACCTTAGATTATGATGATTTAACCACACTATTTACACTAGAAGAGCGAATCTATCGAATGAGATGTGTAGAGGCGTGGTCAATGGTTGTCCCTTGGGTTGGCTTCTCTCTCGCTGATTTATTAAAAAAAGTAGTGCCAAACTCCTCCGCTAGATATGTCTTGTTTGAAACCTTACATGACCCTGAACAAATGCCAGGCCAAGCTGATAGACGATTAGGAGGCGGGATTGCTTATCCTTACGTAGAAGGATTACGTATTGATGAAGCGATGAATCCACTTACTTTAATGAGTGTTGGTTTGTATGGTAAAACCTTAGCGCCGCAAAATGGTGCACCAATTAGGCTAGTTGTACCATGGAAATATGGCTTTAAAAGCATTAAGTCGATAGTGTCTATTAAGCTTGTTAAAGAGCAGCCACAAACTACTTGGCATAAGCTTGCCCCTAAGGAATACGGTTTTTATGCTAATGTAAATCCAACGCATGACCACCCAAGATGGAGTCAAGCGAGTGAAAGACGTATTACTTCAGGGGGATTATTTACACGGAATCGCATCGAAACCTTGCCATTTAATGGTTATGAAGAGCAAGTAGCTCACTTGTATAACGGCATGAATCTAAGTAAGTATTATTGAACAGGATGATGCTAGGCTTCTGTTTTGGCTATATAAGGGCTATTGTTTTATGAGTAATAAACTCACCACATCGAATAAGGTATTAATAGTTAAAGCCGTTATTCACCTGGCTGCTTTTTTGCCTTTGCTGAATTTATACTATCTGGCATACCTTGACCAGTTGGGTGCTGATCCCGTTGAAAGAGTGATTCACTTTACCGGCATTGGAGCTTTTAATTTGTTACTGATCACACTCACCATTTCACCCGTAGCGAAAAAATTGAAACAAGGTTATCTACTACAAACTAGACGTTTATTAGGTTTATATGCGTTTAGTTATGCTGTTATGCATATTCTTAACTTCTTAGCTTTTGACTTGCAATTTGCTTGGTCACTATTTATTAATGAAGTGTTCAAGCGTCCCTATATTAGTGTCGGTATGGTCGCTTTTATTTTGTTAGCTGCGCTGGCTGTAACTTCTCTTAATGCCCTAAAACGTAAAATGGGCAAGTCTTGGCAAAGCTTACATAACGCAAGTTATCTCATTACTATTCTGGTTTCTGTACACTTTTATTGGTCAGTTAAATCTGAGTTAATATCACCAATTTTTTACTTTGTCTTGACTGCTGCTTTATTAGCGTTTCGTTATAAAAAAATTAAAGCTTTGATCTTGTCGGTGTTTTATTAAAAAACAGTGGGTAATTAATCATTTTTTCATTGGTCGTCAGCATGATTTTTCTATAGTCTAGCTAAATCTAATAGAGTAAATGTGCAATTATCAATGCAGCATTAATATACGTTTAGTCGATGTTCAGTAGAACAGATAATTTAGGGATATTTAACAGGGTATGGCTGAGTTAGTGTGGGATCAAGGCATGAGTGTTGGCATTGAAAGCCTAGACAACGACCATAAAAAGCTTATTGCCATTCTCGCTCAATTAATGTCAGCCAAAAATGAAAACTCCCGCCAAGATAATATCAACGATCTTTTTCAGCAGCTTGAGTTTTATGCTCAATCACACTTCGCGCACGAAGAGGCCTTATTAGCTAATATTGGTTATCAACAACTTGAAAATCATAAAAAGAGTCATCGATGTTTTATTGAAAAAATTCCTCAACTAAAGGAACAATGGTTTGCTGATGTTTCTGAGCCTGATATTGTAAAAGACCAAATCATATTGTTTCTGCAACAATGGTTAATTAAACATATTCTAGAAGAGGATCTCGACTATGTGCCCGCAGTACATTGTTATCAAGAATTTAGTCGTTATAAAAACAATAAAAAATCTAAAAACCCATGGTTAAGATTTTGTTCAATTAAACTTTCTCATTACCTAACGTTAAAACATCGTGTTTTTCTGACGACCTTAATTCCCGTTGTTGCTACCTTTATTCTTTGTTTGATTATCCTCAAAAATAACTATCAACATTATGAAAATATTAATAATGTACTGGGTTTTAATGCTGTTATTGAGCAGGTCAACGGCATAAGTCACTCTCTGCAAGCTGAACGAGGTTTATCAAGTGGTTATACCAGCTCAAACTATAAAAGCTTTGTTGAAAAATTAGCTCTACGTCGAGATAGCACAGATAAAAAAATTCAATATTTTTTATGGTTACTTGAACAACCAACTCATGCAGGGGTAAAAAAGAACATCAGTGAATATATGCTTGATGTAAAACATACGGTCAAAAACCTATCTCATCACCGAATGCAATTAGATCAAAAACTGGTCAGTTTCGAGGATACTTATCATGCCTATACGCAGTTAATAGAACAGCTTTTATCAGTGTCTGACCGTCTAGCTCATATAGGAATAGATTCAAGCTACGGTAATAATATTTCGGCCATTAATGCCATGTTGCGCTATAAAGAGTTCTTGGGACAAATTCGTGCTATCGGTATGAAGATGGTTGAGAGCAATCAGCAAAGTATCTATGAAAATAGTAAAGTAAGTTTACTTATGGGCCAACAAGTAAATACTCTACGGATTTTTGCCAATTCAGCCAATATTAACCAAAAGAATAGTTGTGGTGAACAGTGTAATGCAACGCGTCAGCTTCGTCATATTGAACTTACTTATTTAAACGTTATAAAATTTCCTGAGAATGGAGTCAGAGCAGAAAAATGGTTTAATGTTATGTCCGATAAAGTGGATAGTATAAATACTGTGATAGAGCTTTTAATTCAAGCGTTTAATGATGAAATTTCAGCAGAAAGTAAACAATTAGAAACAGAGGCTTATTTAATTGTTTTTGCCCTATCCTTGTTTCTATTCGCAGCAATATTTTTTGCTTTAGTGCTGAATTATAGCATTATTAGCCCTGTTAGAAAACTTACCTATGCGTTAAATGAGATGTCAGTTGGACAACATAATATCCACTTCAACCGTATCGCCAGTAAAGATGAAATAGGTTCTATGCAGTTAGCCTATGAAAAACTGCGCCGTAAATTACTTCAAGGTGACATATATAAAGCGACCGTGAACCAGCAGAAAAAGGAAATAAAATACCGAAAATCACAACAAGATCACTTTCAACAGCTTGCTTTGACTGATGCATTAACGGGGGCGGTTAACCGTCACCATTTCAATGAGGTGTTAGATCAAGAAATCAGTAATGTTGATAATCACGGTAGACCATTATCTATCATGGTATTAGATATTGATCACTTTAAGGATATTAATGATAACCATGGGCATGGGGTTGGCGATGAAGTGTTGGTACTTTTTTATCAAACGTGTGTGGAAGCTGTTCGTAGTAGTGATGTAGTTGCCCGCATTGGTGGTGAAGAGTTTGTCATTATCATGCCTAATACCACGCTAAAAAATGCAGGTAAGTTTGCTGAACGTCTACGGGCTAAAATAGCGCAATTAGAAATAAATATTGGTCAGAAAAAAATATCAATGACTGTGAGCATTGGTGTTACGCAATGGAAAAAAGAGTACTTTATTAATGCCGAGACCTTTGTCGCACATGCAGATAAATCACTTTATCAAGCTAAGAATGGGGGTAGAAATAAGGTGGTGATTGCTGCAACTTGAATATAATGAACAATCAATGGCCTGTGAAGGCAAATATAAAAGAGATTAATTGTTACTAAACGTAAATTATTGACAGTTTATCGTCATAACCTTGTTGTTTAAGTAAAAAAAAATTATGGTATTAAACACTATGTTTCTCCACAGGGATTAAGATGTTTAAAAAATCATTACCGAACAATGCATTTATGGGTAAGTTAAGTCATAACTACACCGATAAGGCTCATGTTAATAAAACGGCGTTAACTCTGCTCTCCACGAGTATTTTGTCATTAACGTTGACAGCCTGCCTACCAAATGAAAAACAAGATGCTAAGGTTGTTATCAATAAAAATCCTTATCCTAGCACTTATCAATCATTACCAGCGCAAACCACCTTATTAACGAATGCTACTATTTTAACGGGCACTGGTGAGCGTCTAAATGATGCGGATATCTTGTTAGCGAATGGCAAGGTTATGCAAGTAGGTAACGATTTACCGACAGAAAATGCCACCGTAATTGATATGAAAGGTAAGTGGATTACACCGGGAATTATTGATGTGCACTCCCACTTAGGTGTTTACCCAAGCCCTGAAGTCGAATCTCATTCCGATGGCAATGAAATGACTTCCCCAAATACCTCTGAAGTCTGGGCTGAACATAGTGTTTGGCCACAAGACCCAGGTTTTCAGGCCGCACGTGCTGGCGGAATCACTAGTTTACAAATCCTACCTGGCTCAGCTAATCTGTTTGGCGGTCGTGGGGTAACTTTACGAAATGTACCTAGTGAAACCATGCAAGGTATGAAGTATGCAAGTGCACCTTATGGCTTAAAAATGGCTTGTGGCGAAAATCCAAAGCGTGTTTATGGTAGCAGAAAAGTTTTGCCTTCAACGCGTATGGGTAATGTTGCTGGTTATCGAAGTGCATGGCTTGCTGCCACAGAATACAAACGTGCTTGGGATAAATATGACAGTGATTATACTGCAGGTAAAAGTCCTGAAGCACCTAAGCGAGATTTAGAGCTTGATACTTTAATGGGTGTTTTAGATGGTGAAATACTCATCCATAACCATTGTTATAAAGCAGAAGAAATGGCGGTAATGATTGATCTGGGTAAAGAGTTTAACTATCACTCTGGTACTTTTCATCATGCAATTGAAGGGTATAAAATTGCTGATCTTTTAGCTGCCAATGGTAACTGTGCTGCTATGTGGCCAGATTGGTGGGGCTTTAAAATGGAAGCTTATGACATGGTTGAAGAAAATGTTGCCATTGTTAATGCTGTGAAAAACTCTTGTGCAGTCGTTCATTCGGACTCAGCAACAACGATCCAACGTTTAAATCAGGAAGCGGCGAAGGTTATGTATCGCGCCAATGAAAATGGTTTTGCGTTAAAAGAAGAAGATGCAATTAAGTGGATTACAGCTAATGCGGCTAAATCGTTAGGTATTAATGATGAAGTGGGCAGTTTAGAAGCGGGAAAAAATGCTGATGTTGTTGTTTGGAGTACAAACCCATTTAGTGTTTATGCTCACGCAGAACAAGTGTTTATTGATGGCGCTAAAGTTTATGACAAGTTTGATGATAAATACCAAGCTAAAAGTGATTTTTTACTGGGTCAAACGTTAGACCATAATGCTGATAAACCTCAAACCAAATAAGTGGAACCACAATGAAAAATACTCAATTACTTAATTCATTGCGCTATGCCATATTTGGCGCATTTGCTGCGACAACGACTGCTGTTCAAGCTGAGTCTATCGCAATTACTAATGCTACGGTTTACACAGTGGCAAAGCAGGGGATTTTATCGCAAGCAACCGTTTTAATAGATGATGGAAAAATTACGGCTGTTTATAATAAAGCTGATACACCGGCATCATTGGACGCTGATACCATTATCGATGCAAAAGGTCGTATTTTAACGCCTGGTTTTATTGCGTCTAAGAATTATCTTGGTTTAGTTGAAGTTAATGCCGTGTCTGCTACACGTGATGGCTCAGATAAAAAAGCCGATTTAACCTTTGATGCTAGCTTAGCTTTTAATCCCAAATCAAGTCTAATTCCTTATGCTCGAAAAGGAGGTATCACTCATAGTGTTGTGATGCCAAGTGGCGGCGAAAAGGTTTTCACAGGCCAAAGCTTTACTGTAAATCTATCAGGTGAGTTCAACAGTGTTATCGCTGCTAAAAATGCTGTGATTGTTGAGCTTGGTGGTAACAGCAAAGGCTCAAGAGCAATGTCTTTACAAACGCTAAGTAATGAACTTGAAGATGCACAAAAGTCATTAGCCAAGGCTAAGAAAGCCAAAAAAGCTAAAAAAGGTAAAGATAGTAAAGAAGCCAAACCACCAACTCGCTCACAACAAGTTATGTATGCTTTGCTAGCGGGAGAGAAACCACTATTGGCATATGCTGATAGAGCGACAGATATATTAGCGTTACTAAAATTGAAAAAACAATTTAAACTTAATTTAGTCTTAGTTGGCGCAAGTGATGCTGTATTGGTCAGTGAAGAAATAGCTAAAGCAAATGTTGTTGTGCTGATGAGTGCACTTGATAATTTGCCTAGTAGCTTTGACTCGCTACACAATTCCCTCAGCAATGCTGCTAAGTTAACTCAAGCGGGTATAAAAGTTATTATTAGTAACAGTGGTGAGAGTCATAATATTAACCAATTACGTTTCGATGCGGGAATAGCTGTTGCCAATGGTTTAGAAAAAACTACCGCGTTGGCTGCAATAACAGCAAATGTTGCTGATACCTTTAGTTTAAATTCTGGCCGTATTGCAGTAGGTAAAAATGCTGATTTAGTTTTATGGAGCAATGACCCTTTTGAAATAAGTAGTAAAGTTGATGCAATGTGGATTAATGGTCAGGCAATGTCATTGAAATCACGCCAAGATGCTCTACGTGAACGTTATACTTTAGAAAGCAATATGCCGAAAGCCTATACTAAATAGTTAACCAGGTGGTTAGACACACTTAATATTTTAATTTAGTGCATCTTCTTGCTAAAGTATAACTACCAAGTAAAGCCCTATATTAACTAGCTTAATATAGGGCTTTCTTTTTTCTGCTCAATTTTAGCTATGACTTGCTTAGATAGTACCGCAATATCAATGATCAGCTAGAAGTAGCGAGAATTTAAGCTGCTAGCTGTTTTAACAGAATAAACTTGTATTTTAAGTACTGATCATTATCATTGCTGTTACCTACTTATCTTTAACTAACTCATTTTTAAGCAACTATGACTCGTTATATTTTTTTATCTCTTTTGTTTATTAGCTTATCTTGTTTGACTTTTACGGCTCAAGCTCGAGATAAAATAGGTCTGGTGTTAAGTGGTGGTGGTGCTAAAGGCTCTGCACATATTGGGGTGCTCAAAGTCTTAGAGCAACATAATATTCCTATTGATTATGTGGTGGGCACCAGTATTGGTGCTTACGTAGGGGGAATGTATGCCTTGGGTTATGAAGTCGACGAAATAGAAAATATTATGTTGGGACTGTCATGGTCAGATGGATATTCTGATGTGATCCCTAGAGAATCTTTGTCATACGCAAATAAACAACACAGAGACAGATACAATTTATCCATCAGATTAGGCTACAGTGATGGAGAGTTTAAGGTGCCACACGGGTTGCTTTTAGGGCAAAGTGCCTATCAGATCCTGCAGCGTTCAACAGATACAGTAAGCTCTTTTGTTAGCTTTGATGACTTAGCTATTCCATATCGCGCCGTTGCCTCTAATATAGCAACAGCACAAATGGTGGTGCTTGATTCTGGTAGCATTAATCAGGCGATGAAAGCTTCTGCTGCTGTCCCTGGCATAGTCGCGGCGGTTGAAATCGATGGAAGAACACTGGTTGATGGTGGCATTACCAACAATATGCCAATTGATGTGGTAAAAAAAATGGGTGCAGATATCGTTATTGCGGTTGATATTGGTTCGCCATTGGCAGGACAAAATGAATTAACTAGTACAGTTGCCGTGCTTAACCAGCTATCTACAATCCTGACCAATAATACCAGTTTGGCTCAAAAAGCATTACTCACCGAAAAAGATGTCCTGCTACGCCCAGCGATTGATGACTTGAGTACCACTGATTGGTCGGTAATGCCTCAAGCGCTAAAACTTGGAGAACAAGAAGCGCTATCGCAATCAACTGCCCTGCTTAAGTTAGCCATCAATGAAAAGGATTATCAGAGATATAAAAATAATAAGCGCCTGAAAGCTAAACAATGGTTTGATGCCTTACCTAAAAAAGTGATAGAAATTCAATTTAGAAATAATTCCAAAGTTGAACAAGCCATTATCGCCAAACATTTTGCGGTTGAACTAAATAAAGAGGTCACCAAAGATAGCTTAGACACAGCCATTAATCGGGTTTATGCTCTGAATGCATTTGAACAAGTTACCGTTGAATTTAACGATACCCAAGAGGGCAGAGTACTTATTTTACATACCCAAGCTAAGTCATGGGGGCCGAATTACTTTGATTTTGGTTTTAATTTAAAAACAGATTTTTCAGACAGATCAATAACCTCTATCAATATGTCTTACCTGATGACAGATATCACCGACAATGGTGGTCAATGGCTTAATGAAATTGAATTTGGTTGGGAAACTTTGTTTGGTAGTGAATTTTATCAACCGCTGAACCGATCACAGGATTACTTCACTCGAGCAAGGATTGAGTATGGCCAAGATAAATGGGAAAAAGCTTCATTACGACCTGAGCTAAGGAATGACTATTACCTTGGCATATTATCCCTTGGTTATAACTACTCATTCAGTGGCATCATTGAACTCGGTGGTAAAGCTGAAAAAGGGGAACTACTTATCGATGTTCCTTCGCTTGATAGTGCTGAATATGATTACTTTGATAGTTATGATAGTTATGGTGGTTTTATTAAGTTCGGCTATGACACCCTTAACAGTATTAATTTCCCAACTCAGGGCAATAAGTTAACTGTTGAGATGCAGTGGTTAACGGATGAATATAAACCTGTATCCCCCTCAGGTTCAATTGGAAAAAATGATGCTTTTGTTTTTAACTTTGATTGGCGTGGAGCCATTGGCATACGTGGGCATACTTTTGTAGGGATAGCTTCTTTTGCCACGGTTGATAGTGATAGCGATCTTAGTGTGCATGTTAGTGAGCTAGGTGGATTTTTAAATTTATCAGGTTATCAAGAGGATGCACTTATAGGAGTGCATAAAGCCTTTGCCGCTGTGGTTTATCAATATGACTTAGGCCGTGAAGTACCTGCTGGATCTGGTTTGCCAATTTACTTAGGCACAAGTTTAGAGGCCGGTAATGTATGGAATACTGAGGAGTCAGTAAAATATAGCGACTTAATTCATTCTGGAAGTATTTATTTGGGCACAGATACAAGTTTTGGTCCTGCTGTTTTTGGTATTGGTTTTGCAACTGGCGGAGAGTATTCACTATTTTTATCAATAGGTAAAAATTGGTGATTAGTAGCACGTGTAAGGCTTAGTACAATTGTTAGTAGTAACATTTTAAGCTATCAAACATAAACACCATTAGATAGAATCTGAATTTTTTATAATCAACTAAAAGTATTAGCCATCCTTATGACTGAAAAACTATTAAATAATAATTTTGCTCAAGTTAGCGTACAAACCTTGCCCTCTACGGATGGAAAAGTGCCTTTAGAAGGACTGAACATTTCTCACTCTCACTGCACCGCTGAAGTGAGTTTGTATGGTGGCCAAGTACTAAGCTTTAAGCCGACAGAACAGAACGATATTTTATGGTTAAGTGAACAAGCACTATATCAAGAAGGTAGCGCTATTCGTGGTGGTGTTCCCCTGTGCTGGCCTTGGTTTGGTGCAAATGATAAA
>Ga0209396_1001929_pt1 | contig 22300 bp, 22 predicted proteins | sample GOMGulsemesocosm_6_FD_184638 | JGI IMG/M metagenome (GOLD analysis project Ga0209396, IMG submission 184638) | Methane-oxidizing microbial communities from mesocosms in the Gulf of Mexico - GOM8C Gulf of Mexico (SPAdes) (version 2) | ecosystem: Environmental > Aquatic > Marine > Cold seeps... | reverse complement strand
CACGGGGATGAACCACAAGCAACTGCCTCACTAATTAATTCAACCGCGTGTTCCCCGTGCCCACGGGGATGAACCGCACTGTTGCATGATTATTTTGGTGGCAACCGGGTGTTCCCCGTGCCCACGGGGATGAACCGGTGTTCGCATCGTTTCAAGGCGATCAGGGCATGTGTTCCCCGTGCCCACGGGGATGAACCGGTTTAGATACTATTATTGATTCTCTTGATGTTGTGTTCCCCGTGCCCACGGGGATGAACCGGCGCAAAGGGTTGTAAAATATTCATGGTTTGCGTGTTCCCCGTGCCCACGGGGATGAACCGGAAATAAAAAATGTTACTGTCTCAGATGGTTAGTGTTCCCCGTGCCCACGGGGATGAACCGCTCTTTTGCTTGGCAATGGTATTTGCCGCGGTGTGTTCCCCGTGCCCACGGGGATGAACCGAGCGTGTTCAGCCAGTTTATTGTGGTTTGGAGGTGTTCCCCGTGCCCACGGGGATGAACCGAGTTAAACGGCGGTTATACGCTGTATGCCAATGTGTTCCCCGTGCCCACGGGGATGAACCGGTTCCTCTAGTCCTTGGGATTTGTTAGCTCGTGTGTTCCCCGTGCCCACGGGGATGAACCGCAATTTTAACTCACTATAATTCCAGATTTAAAGTGTTCCCCGTGCCCACGGGGATGAACCGGTGTAGTTTTGGCCAAAAACATTAGTCGTAGTGTGTTCCCCGTGCCCACGGGGATGAACCGGTTCGGCACGGCATATTAACTCGCAGCCAGGTGTGTTCCCCGTGCCCACGGGGATGAACCGTTATAGCGCTATGGTATAGGCATGGCGAAATAGTTCCCAGTGTCCTGGGGGGAAGTTATTTTTGACGGTCGAATGACAAAAATTATTTTGTATATCCCTATACCGACGGAGTTGTGTCATTGAGCTACAAACCCTCCAAAATTCTGATAGCCAATTACCTCTACCCACGGAAATAGCTTTGAATACTCCGAATGTAAGTTGTCCAGTGTATTCAATTGAGGTTTTTACTTTCGACACAACTCCTCAATAATTTCAGCTAGCTTGCGTGTTGCGGGCCCTGCGGTATCAACATCGGGAATAACCATTTTACAGTTTATCTCGCGAATTTTTCCGGCTGTTAGGTTAAGTGGTACTAATGTACCGGCATCTATCGACGCTTGAGCAAAACTTTGCGGCACCCACGCAAAACCTAATCCGCGTTCGAGCATTGCTACAGAGCTGGTGAAGTTACTGACTGTCCAGCGTTGCTCTGAATTTAGCCAGCCGACATCTTGGGTGCGTTTAACTCCGCCGTCTTTCACCACTATTTGTCGGTACTGCTTAAGATCTTGATCGGTTAATGGCCGTGTTATTTGTTGCAGCGGGTGATCCTTACTGCTTAACGCGATGAAGTTAACTTGATGAATAATATTGCCTAAATAACCCGGCGGTAAAAAAGTAGCGATGACTAAATCTGCCTGGCCGCTCAGCAGCGCTTCTTCGGTGGCAGATAGAGTGGTTTCGACAATTTGAATGCGGCAACCATCACTAATTGGCTCAAACTTTTCAACAGCACTATATAGTAAGTCCATCGGAAAAATAGCATCAACTGCTAAGGTAATTTCTGCTTCCCAATCTTGCGATAAGTTTTTTGCGATATTCTCTAATGACATTGCTTGGTCGAGCAATTGCTGTGAACGTCGCAGCAATACTTCGCCAGCTTTGGTCAATTGCGCTTTGCGACCTTTTATCACCAACACTTCAACGGGCAGCTGAGCTTGTAGTGTTTTGATGGTGTAGCTAACGGCCGACTGACTTTTATGCAGCGCTTCAGCGGCTTGCGAAAAGCTACCATATTTGACGACCGCGTTTAAGACTGCCCATTGTTCTAAGGTTGTTCTAGGGATCATAATATATTCAATAAGTTGATTGTTATAACCAGTAAATTGCCGATTTAGCGCAAGATAGTTAATGTATTATTTATCTCAATTAAACCACACAGTAGATAAATGATGAAAATATTACAAATAAAAACCAGTATTTTAAGCCAATATAGTACCTCAAATCAGTTAAGTAATGAATTTGTTGAGCAATATATTAGTCAACATAACGGCGGCGAACTCGAAGTGTTAGATTTTGAAACGACGGCTATTCCTCATGTTGATGGTCAATTGCTTGGTGCATTAGCGGCTAGCGAATCTCAGCGTAGCGCAGAACAAGCGCAGCAGGTTGCTTTTGCCAATAATCTGATTGCTCAATTAACACAAAGTGATGTCGTGGTACTTGGCTTGCCAATGTACAACTTTAACGTACCGTCGATGTTAAGTTCGTACTTTGATCATGTTGCTCGTGCGGGCGTAACCTTTAACTATACCGAGACTGGCCCAGTTGGTTTGTTGAAAAATAAAAAAGTATATGTCGTTGCGACCCGTGGTGGCATTCACCGCGATTTACCGTCAGATACCCAAACGGGTTATATCAAGCAAATGTTTGGCTTTTTAGGCATTACTGACGTTGAGTTCATCTATGCCGAGGGCCTTAACATGGGTGACGAAGCTAAAGAGCAAGCATTAAGCGAAGCCCGCGTTGCTATCACAGCGTCGATTGCCGCGTAATAATGGTTAACCTTAGTTCGTGCTCAGGTAAGGTGATGATCGATGCAGGTCGCACCTTGGCTTTGTTATGAAACTTTATTTGTGATTTAGATCACAACTACTGCTATCTGACAAAAGATCTGATATTATCGCCCGCAACAGTGCCATGGCATATTATGTCGATGACACAAAATTTTAGATCTACTTACAGGGCAACAAGCAATGAGTCTTGCAGATAAAGTATTAGCAGTTAATAACGACCTACCTATTCGTACCGATGCACCCGTGCACAGTGGTAAAGTTCGTTCAGTTTATTGGCTCACTGAGGATGACAGTCGTCGTCTTATCAAAGAAAAGGGCTACAATGTCGCGGCTGATGCACCTTTAGCTATTATGGTGATCAGTGACCGTATTTCGGCATTTGACTGTATTTGGCGTGGTGAAGGCGGTATGAACGGTGTTCCGGGCAAAGGCGCGGCACTTAATGCTATTTCAAACCATTGGTTTAAATTATTTAAAGACAATGGTCTAGCTGACAGTCATATTCTTGATATTCCGCATCCTTTTGTTTGGATTGTGCAAAAAGCGCGTCCAGTAATGATCGAAGCAATTTGTCGTCAATACATCACAGGTTCAATGTGGCGCTCGTACGCCAAAGGTGAACGTGAGTTCTGTGGTATTAACTTGCCCGATGATCTTGCCAAAGATCAAAAATTACCGTCATTACTAATGACCCCTTCGACTAAAGGTATTTTAACCGGTATTCCGGGTGTGCCAGCAGTTGATGATGTCAATATTACGCGTAGTGACATTGAAACCAACTTTAGTGCTTTTAATTTTACTAAGATTGAAGACATTAACTATTACGAAAAATTGTTGCAAGACGGTTTTGACTTAATTAGTGGTGAACTTGAGAAAATTGATCAGGTATTTGTTGATACTAAATTTGAATTTGGTTATGTAACCGATGCCAGTGGTCAAGAAAAATTGATTTATATGGATGAAGTGGGCACGCCTGACTCTTCTCGCATTTGGGATGGCCCAAGCTACCGCGAAGGTAAAGTTGTTGAGAACTCTAAAGAGGGTTTCCGTCAACTGTTATTAAAGCATTTTCCAGATCCAGACATTTTATTAAACAAAGATCGGATGGACGAGCGTAACGCGTTAGCTAAAGACAATGAGCTGCCAGAAGAAGTCCTAATGGATATTTCGGCGACTTATATCGGTATTGCTGAAAAGATTACTGGTCAAAAAATTGTGTTGTCAGACAACCCTAAAGCTGAAATTGTTGAAATTTTACGCCGCGATTTTGACTTAATCGATTAGGTAACAACTGATATAATACCAATTCCATTAAAAAGGTGATCATTTTTCACGGTTAAAACAAATGATAACTGCGTTGTTTATTTCATATGGAGAACAACTACATATGAAAATAAACGCCTTGTTCTAATTCGTTTTTCCTCGCTACAAAATAGATCACTTAAATAATGGGATTGGTATAAAAAAGCAGCAACTGAGGTTGCTGTTTTTTTTTGCTTACGATTGGCTAAATAGATCATTTTCCATTTCTTTGGGCCGTCTTTAGCTATATTAATTAGTAAGAGAAGCAGTTACTCTTACTTGAGAACTTTTTAACCTATCAACATCAAAAAGGATACACCATGGATTTGGTCTTTGAATATTTACTACGAATAGAAGTACTTGCCCTAGTTTTAACCATCATTATTTTAAAATCATCTATTATCTTTGTGCCGCAAAATCGCGCGTATCTAATTGAGCGTTTTGGAAAATATCAGTCTACACGTTCCGCTGGCTTAAATTTTTTAGTGCCATTTATTGATCATATCGGTGCCGACCGTTCGTTAAAAGAGCAAACTGTAGATGTGCCAAGTCAAGGCGCGATAACCCGTGATAATATTTCATTAAGCGTTGACGGCGTTCTTTATTTTCGAGTGTTAGACCCTTATAAAGCGACTTATGGCGTTGACGATTACGTGTTTGCGGTGACCCAGCTAGCTCAAACGACCATGCGTTCAGAATTAGGTAAAATGGAGCTCGATAAAACCTTTGAAGAGCGAGATTTACTTAATGTTAATATCGTGACATCGATTAATGAAGCGGCTGCACCTTGGGGTGTTCAGGTATTACGTTATGAAATTAAAGATATTGTGCCACCAAGCACGGTTATGGAGGCGATGGAAGCACAAATGAAAGCCGAGCGTGTTAAGCGTGCACAAATTCTTGAATCAGAAGGCGACAGGCAATCTGCGATTAATGTGGCTGAAGGTGCAAAGCGTTCGGTAGTCTTACAGGCCGAAGCTGAAAAAGAAGAGCAGGTTTTGCGAGCACAAGGTGAAGCCCAAGCTATTTTAGCCGTGGCAGAGGCACAAGCCGAAGCGTTACGTAAGGTCGGTGAAGCGGCTAATACACAAGCGGGTCAAAAAGCGATTCAGCTTGATTTAGCGACCAAAGCAATTGAAGCGAAAGCAGCTATTGCTAAAGAGTCTTCGGTTATATTACTACCCGATGGTGGTACCGATGCTGCAACTATGGTGGCACAGGCAACTAGCATTATTAATACCCTTAATAAGAGTTAAAAATGGCATACATTTTAGATAATTTGGCACAAAGTTATATTGTATTAGGGCTAATATTGCTCACTATTGAGGTGACAGTGTTTGGTTTTTCAACCTTTGTGCTATTTTTTGTCGGCATTGCAGCGATGATAACCGGTGGCCTAATAGCCGCAGACGTGGTTCCGGCCACAGTATTAACATCGTTGCTCACGACAGCTATCGTTTCACTGGTGGTCGCGGTGATTAGCTGGCGACCACTAAAACATTTTCAAAACGATGTTGAAGTAACCCCTGTTGATAATGACATGGTTGGCCATCGTTTTTTTCTTAGCGCCGATTTATCGGTCGGCCAAACAATTAACCATCGTTATTCTGGCATTGACTGGCAACTACAGGCAAAAGAGAATTTAGTGCAGGGTACACAAGTGTGCATTAGCGAGGTCAAGGTCGGAATTTTAGTGATTGAGCGAGTCGCTGACGAAAGTTAATTGTTTATATTTATAATGAGTCTAATTAAAAATCCCCGAACTTAATGTCGGGGATTTTTATGTTCAGGACGAACGGTATGTCGCGGTGCCACGGATGGCAATGAGCGACGATGTTCAGGACGAACGGTATGTCGCGGTGCCATGGATGGCAATGAGCGACGATGTTCAGGACGAACGGTATGTCGCGGTGCCATGGATGGCAATGAGCGACGATGTTCAAGGCGTCAATGAGCGACGATATTAAGCGCGAATACTTTTCCTTAATAGTTCGCCTTAATACAGAGAAGGATCACTTTCATTAGGGCGCGTTTTAAAGCGGCGGTGCAGCCACATATATTGGCCTGGTGCCGCCATAATGCTTTGCTCAATGATGCTATTGGCAAAGGTCGCGTCCTTAATGTCGTCTCCGGTCGGAAAATCTTGCAGCGGCGCTTTGAGTTCGATGTGATAACCACTGCCATCCTTTTTACGTTTAATCAAATAGGGTAATACCGCAGAGCCTGACAATTTAGTCAGTACGCTAGCCCCTGTTATGGTGGCAGCTTGTGGCACCGCGAAAAATGGCACAAATACCGCACTACGGCGTCCAAAGTCTTGATCAACCGTATACCACACCGATTTACCATTTTTAAGTGCCTTGACCATGCCTCTAATATCGCGCTTTTTAAGGACACCTGCCGAGCGCATGCGGCCACGCACTTGAATGTATTCCATTAGCGGGTTGTTATGTGGGCGGTACACACCAATCGATTCAATTTGAGCAGCGAATAACTGGGCACCAATTTCAAGACAAAAGCTATGCGTCGCAAATAATAATACCCCTTTGCCTTGCTGATTCGCTTGCTCGATATGCTCAGTACCTGAAAAGGTCACTAGCTTGTTGAGGCGCCAGTGTGGCCACCACCAAGCTATGCCAGTTTCGAAAATAGCCATGCCGACAGACTGATGGTGTTCAAGTAATATGCTGTCACGTTGCTGCTGTGTCATGTCTGGAAAACACAGTTCTATATTACGTTTGGCAGTAGTGGCGCGTTTTTTCACTAGCTTCATTAACAGGCGACCTAAGTTGGCACCAAGAAACATTTGCACGCGATAAGGAAGCAAAGTAACAAGTAACCATAAACAACCAAAAGCCAGCCATAACAGCCAAAAGCGCGGATGAAGAAAACGAAATTCGAAGATAGGCTTTTTCAAAACACAGTACCACTAATCTAAAATAAGCCGAATATTGTAGACTATAGCCGTGACCATGTCTCGGTTTTGCTATAATCGCATGATACAATTGCGCAATATCTAGCGCTAGGAATTACACATGACTATCAGTTTGCCCCAATTTAACAAAGCTAAGGTTTTAGTTTTAGGCGATTTAATGCTTGATCGCTATTGGCATGGACCCACCCAACGAATTTCGCCAGAAGCACCAGTGCCGGTGGTAAAGGTTGAGCAAATTGAAGACCGTCCCGGCGGTGCCGCCAATGTCGCGCTAAACATTGTGGCGCTTGGCAGTCATTGCGACATTATTGGCATTACTGGCGACGATGAAGCGGGTCGAATTTTAAAGCAGCAAATGTTGTCACTAAATGTTACGCCTGATTTTTATCAACAATCAGACATCCCCACCATCACCAAATTACGAGTAATTAGCCGTAACCAGCAGCTGATCCGACTCGACTTTGAAGAGCACGCCAGCAAATTACCAGCGGCACCGTTACTTGAAAAATTACAGCAGCGCTTGCCACAAGCCAATGTCGTTATACTGTCTGATTATGCCAAGGGCACGTTAGACCAAGTTGAGCAAATGATTAGCCTATGCCGCGCAGCCAACAAACCTGTGTTAGTTGACCCTAAAGGTCATGACTTTAGTCGTTACCGTGGTGCAACCTTGCTGACTCCAAACATGAGCGAGTTTGAAGCCGTAGTAGGGCATTGTATCGATGAAAACGATATTGTTGCCAAAGGCCAAGCGTTAATGGTTGATTTAGACTTGCAAGCTTTGTTAGTGACTCGCTCTGAGCATGGCATGACACTGTTGCGCCGTGACCAGCAAGAGTTACATTTTCCGGCGATGGCCCGTGAAGTTTTTGATGTCACTGGTGCCGGCGATACGGTAATTTCGGTATTAGCCTCGTCATTAGCCTCAGGTTCTGATTTAGAGCAAGCTTGTGCTTTAGCCAATATTGGCGCTGGTGTCGTTGTCGGAAAACTAGGAACCTCTACCGTTAGCATTGTTGAATTGGCTGGTGAAATAGCCAAAACACATCCTGAAGTAGGTTTTGGGGTAGTGAGTGAGCAGCAATTACAAATAAGCATTGCCGCAGCGAAAGCCCGCGGTGAAAAAATCGTATTAACCAATGGCTGTTTTGACATTTTGCATGCGGGCCATGTGTCTTACTTAGGCCATGCAGCGAAACTTGGTGAGCGTTTAATCGTTGCGGTTAATGACGACGCATCAGTTAAGCGATTAAAAGGCGAAGCACGACCAATTAACCCAACTGATCGCCGAATGGCGGTATTAGCAGGTTTGGGTGCCGTTGATTGGGTAGTTAGCTTTAGCGAAGATACCCCCGCACGATTAATCGGGCAATTATTACCAGACTTGTTAGTCAAGGGCGGAGATTACCAACCTGAAGACATCGCTGGTGGCAGCGAGGTTATTGCCAATGGCGGTGAAGTTAAGGTATTAAACTTTGAAGATGGTTGCTCAACCTCAAAAATAATTGACGCAATTCGGAATAAATAATACCAACCTAGGTTAGGTAGATAAGTAAGTGGTCTGTTTTTACAAGAATAAATTGATTTAACGGCGCGCAAAACAAGATCCCCGTTCAAAAGATAGCGGGGATGACGATGGAAATAGTCGTCATCCTCGTGATCTCCTTATCGAGGATCTCCAAAGGCTAGGTCGTTAAGTTGGTTTCACGGCCCGCTTGCAGTAATTAGTAGCTTAGTCTTGCTTTAAGCTAGTGCTTATCTGCTGCAAGTCACGTTCAGTCAGGGTGCCAGCGGTTTCTTTTAAGCTCAAAATAGACAAAATGTAGCTATAGCGCGCTGAAGACAGTTGCTTTTTGGCGTTATAAACCTGACGGGTACTATTTAACACATCAACAATGGTACGAGTACCGACCTGAAAACCAGCATCTGTTGCTTGTAATGCACTGTCTGCCGAAGTTGCCGCTTGGCTTAGTGCCCCAATCGAACTAATTGATGCACGAACATTGTTGTAGCTACTGCGAATGTTACGTACCACGGCGCGGTGATTTTGCTCCAGTGCTAGGGAACTGGCCACATAACCAAAGCTTGCTTGCTTAGTTTGTGACGTAGTGGCACCACCGCTATAAATTGGTACATTAAGTGTTAGCGCTATATTTGCTGAGTCATCTGGGGTTGGAAGATCTTGATTATAATTGTGTCCTACACTCGCACCTAAACTTAAGGTTGGCATGTGACCAGATTTTGCTAAATCTATTTGCTGTTTAGCAATATCAACACTTAAACGTTGATTGAGCAGTTCAAGGTTATTTTCTTGGGCTAGCTTTACCCAGTCGTTGGTATTATTTGGGGTAGGTAACGACGGTGAAAATAACTGAGTATTAAGTGCGTCAAGACTCTCTGGTTGCAGGCCCGTGATTTCACGTAAGGCTTCAACACTGTTTTCTACCGTGTTAAGGGCTGAAATTTCATTAGCTGACGACAAATCAAGCTGCGCTTTAGCTTCATGCAAGTCGGTAATATTAGTTAGACCCACTTCAAAACGCTGTTTCGTTTGTTCGTGTTGACGTTCAATCGCGCGCTTTTCAGCTTGAATGAATGACAAATCATCTTGCGCTTTTAATATATCAAAATAAGCATTAGCAACGCGCATAATCAAACCTTGCTGAGCTTGCGCTAGCTGGGCATCACTTTGCGAGGCTAATTTCTCACTCAGGCTTAAGTTTAACCACGAGCCTTGCGAGTAAATTTGCTGAGTAAGGCTTATGGTAGCGTCGCCGCCCCAATTGCCTGTTTGCCAGCCTTTGCCGTCATTACTAAACGATTGAGCATTGTTGCCTAAAGAAATAGAACCGCTGATTTGTGGCAATAATACCGCGCGCGTTTGATTAATCGCTTCAAACTGGGCATCACGATTGGCTTTAGCCTGCTTAATGATTGGATCGCCTTGCAAGGCCTGTTGGTAAGTTTGATGCAAACTTTGGGCGCTGGCACCGTACGAAAGTAGCGCCAAGCTGACGGAGACGATAAGCTTATGTAATTTCATGCTGATATCTAATGTCCTTTGGTTATGTCACAGCTACGGTTATGTCTGAGCTATGTTATGACTGAGCTATGTTTTGTCTAAACTATGATGATATTGAAGCGAAGTTTAACAGTTTCATTGTCACACAAGATAGTAAAGTTAAATTTTAAGATTGTTAATATAAATTTAATATGTGGCTATTATCACACTATTTTATCTCAGTAATTTGTGTATTAGCGCACAGAGCTTGATAAACTAAAACCCAGTTTATAATAAGCACTGTATATTTTATGTCTAAATTAACCACCTTTGAGTCAAGTGATCTTCAAATATTAAGCCGTGAGCTGCAATGGCAAGGTTATTTTAAAATGGTCAAGTTTACCTTTGAGCATAAACTGTTTGCGGGGGGCACCAGCGAAATAATTAGCCGCGAACTGTTTGACCGGGGGCATGCCGTGGTGGTTATTCCTTATGATCCTGTGACCGATCAGCTAATTTTGATTGAGCAGATTAGGGTTGGCGCTTTTGATCACAACATCAGCCCTTGGTTAATTGAGCTGGTGGCGGGTATTATTGAAGAGGGCGAGGATCCCGCTGATGTTGCTAGACGTGAAACTTATGAAGAAACAGGTCTTGAGACATTACGCTGTCAAAAAATCATGAGCTATTTATCGAGCCCTGGCGGTATGTCTGAGCGGATCGACCTTTATTTAGCTCAAGTTAACGCCAGCGACATCGCTGACATTGCGGGACTTAGTGAAGAGGGTGAAGATATCCGAGTCTTTGCAATGGACCGCGAACAAGCCTATCAGGCGCTAGAACAAGGTAAAATTACCAATGGCGCGTCGATTATTGGCATTCAATGGTTAGCATTAAATTATCTGCGAATTAGACAAGAGTGGCAAAGCCATGCGTAAAAAAGCGATACCCGATAAAGCGATACCCGATAACCCTATGCGTAATAACCCCATGCGTAATCAGTTGTACCTTAAACCTAAATACCAGCCTGATTTGGCCGGGTTGCACCGCTGTTGCAGTGTTAATTACAGCCTATTACTTAAGTTAGTGCCGCAACAAGAGCACGGCAGTTATTTTTTCTATCATATAGACAGTGCTTGTTACCAGCTCGAAGTTATCGAACAAACTAAATACACCAGCGTGGTGTCAATCGAAACTATTGCCAGTAATGTGGAACTTGGTGAAAATGCAAACTCTCTCACACCTCAAATAAAAGTTCGCTTATATCACGATGCCCAAATGGCAGAAGTGTTAGCTAGTCGACAGATCCGTTTTTTTAAATCGAGTTATGATTATCCCAATCGTTTAATGCAGCAGCCAGATGAAAAATATCAAGTGAACAAGTTTTTAAGTCAGTGGCTTAAACATTGTTGTGTTGATGGGCGCGTATTGCCTCAAAGCCAAGGGATTTTATGAACCAACAGATGTTAAAGCTAACCAATAGTAATCCGCAAATTTTGCAGTTTAGTGATTTACATTTATCAGACGGTGATGAGCTAATGGGGATAAATTGCGACGAGAGTTTTGCCGCAGTTAAAGCGCTAGCTTCAAATTTCGATGACATCGACCTAACCTTGCTAACCGGCGATATTTCACAAGATGATTCGGCCGTTTCATATCAAAAATGTGCACAGCAGTTTCGTGACTCGAATCACCCAGTAGCATGGATATCAGGCAATCACGACGATGTAGCATTGCAGCATAAATATTTATCCGGTGGTGCCATCACCCCAATTAAACGTATTTTGTTCAAGCATTGGCAGCTGTTGTTGTTAAATTCGCAAATTGAAGGTGAAGTACGTGGTGAAATTTGTCAGCAACAATTGGCACAAATAGAACAAGCTGCGTTGCAATACCCCGATCACCACCTAATGCTGGTGATGCACCATCACCCAGTTTTGATGGGCAGTGAATGGATCGACTGCCATCGATTGGTTAATTACCAGCAACTATGGCAAGTGATTGGCTCGGTAAAGCAAGTAAAGTCAATTATTTTTGGCCATGTTCATCAAGCGGTTGACGTAATAGAACAGGGCGTGAGGGTGCTTGGTGTGCCGTCGACTAGCGTGCAATTTACGCCCGCAGTTGACGAGTTTGATGTCGACAATCAACCACCGGGGTTTCGCCATCTTGAGTTGCTGCCCAATGGCCAAATAAAAACAGAGGTTCATCGGGTGGCTGCTGGTCAATTTGTTCCGCAATTTGACGCTGCTGGCTATTAATTTATTGTCCGTTTAGGTAGGCTTAGCGATTATATTTTTCATCGGAGTTAACGATGCAGTCGCAAGCCAAAGCCAAAGCTAAAAATAGCAAGATGGTATTAATCTATCTGCACGGTTTTAATAGCTCACCGCAGTCGGTTAAAGCTACCAAAATGCGTGATTTTATCGCGCAGCACTATCCCAACATCATGTTAGTGATGCCGCAAATTGCATTAACTCCGCTGGCCGCATGGCAACAATTAACTCAATTAACCGCGCAATATAAAAACCAGCATATTGGCTTTGTAGGCAGTTCACTCGGCGGTTTTTTTTCGACCTTGCTAAGCAATCAATATGGTGGCAAGGCGGTATTGGTTAATCCTGCGGTTAAACCACATTTAATTGGCGATGTTATTCTTGGCGAGCATACACACCCTGTTAGTGGCGAAGTGTATCAGGTTGGCGCAAACGAAATTGACCAGCTAGCTACACTCGATTGGGATAACGTGGCGCAAGTGAAAAATTTTTGGGTTTTACTGCAACAAGATGACGAGACGCTCGATTACCGTTTGGCTGACAGCGCTTATCAAGGCGCCAGAGTGACCCTTGAACCGGGCGGCGACCATGGTTTTGTTGGTTTTGAACGCTATTTGAACGCAATCGTTGAATTTTTGTTTGAAAACGAGCGCTAAACACTTAAATCAACGGCTTATTTTGGTACACTGGCATCATTGCACTATTTTGATAGCAGTATTTGTTAACACCATTTATTAGAGCTATTTATTAGAACTATGTATTAGCGCCATCTCACTAGCACCAACTCATTAAAACAGGGCCAAGACGTGACTGATCAACAATATAATTCGGATGCGATCGAAGTACTCAAAGGCTTAGATCCCGTTAAACATCGCCCCGGTATGTATACCGACACCACCCGGCCGAACCACCTTGCACAAGAGATAATTGATAACAGTGTCGATGAGGCATTGGCAGGCTTTGCCAGTTATATTCAAGTTATTTTGCATGAAGACCAATCATTAGAAGTGATTGATGACGGCCGAGGTATGCCGGTAGATATTCACCCTGAAGAAGGCGTTAGCGGGGTTGAACTAATTTTATGTAAGCTCCATGCTGGTGGTAAATTCTCTGGTAAAAACTATCAATTTTCTGGTGGTTTGCATGGGGTTGGCATTTCGGTAGTAAACGCATTGTCGACCCGTGTTGAGGTGAGTATTCGCCGTAACGCTCAGGTGTATCAAATAGCGTTTGAAAACGGCTTTAAAGTTGAAGAGTTAGCAGTAACTGGTACCTGTGGAAAACGCAATACTGGCACACAAGTTAGATTCTGGCCGGATCAAAAATATTTTGACTCGTTTAAGTTCTCTGTCTCGCGCTTGTTTCATGTCTTGCGTTCTAAGGCTGTACTTAGCCCGGGCCTTAAAATTCGTTTTACCAATAAAATCACCAAAGAAGTTCAAGACTGGTGTTATGAAGACGGTCTTAAAGACTATTTGCTTGATACGGTAAAACAATGGCCATGTTTGCCAGACGATCCTTTTGTTGGCACCATGAGCAGCCAGTCTGAAGCTGTTGAGTGGGCGGTAGTGTGGCAGCCGGAAGGTGGCGACGGCCTGCACGAAAGTTATGTTAACCTCATTCCAACCATTGCTGGTGGTACTCATGTTAACGGTCTGCGTACTGGTTTGCTTGATGCAATGCGTGAGTTTTGTGAATTTAGAAGCTTGTTACCACGCGGCATAAAGCTCACCCCTGATGACATTTGGGACAAGTGTAGTTATGTGTTGTCGGTTAAAATGGCCGAGCCACAATTTGCCGGTCAGACAAAAGAGCGCTTATCGTCACGTCAATGTGCTGCTTTTGTCAGTGGCGTGGTCAAAGATGCCTTTAGTTTATGGCTCAATCAACATACCGATGTCGCTGAACTGCTAGCTGAATTGTGTATTAGCAATGCCCAGCGCCGTTTAAAAGCAAGCAAAAAAATTGCCCGTAAAAAAGTCACCTCAGGCCCAGCTTTACCGGGAAAATTAACCGATTGTACTGGCCAAGATCCATCGCGAGCAGAACTATTTTTAGTAGAAGGTGACTCGGCGGGCGGCTCTGCTAAACAAGCACGTGATCGCGAATTTCAGGCGGTGATGCCGCTGCGAGGTAAAATCCTTAATACTTGGGAAGTTGAATCAACTCAGGTGTTGGCCTCACAAGAAGTTCATGATATTTCAGTGGCCATTGGCCTGGATCCCGATTCCAGTGATTTGTCACAACTGCGCTATGACAAAGTCTGCATCCTTGCCGATGCCGATTCCGATGGTCTGCACATTGCGACCTTGCTGTGTGCCTTATTCATGATGCACTTTAGAGAACTCGTACATCAAGGCCATGTATATGTCGCGATGCCTCCGCTTTATCGCATTGATATTGGTAAAGAGGTTTTCTATGCGCTGGACGAGGGCGAAAAAGAAGGAATTTTAGACAGAATCGAGGCCGAGAAAAAGCGCGGTAAAGTTAACGTACAGCGTTTTAAAGGCTTGGGCGAAATGAACCCAATACAACTGCGCGAAACTACCATGGATCCTAATACCCGTCGTTTGGTGCAGTTGACCTTAGATAATGTTGAAGAAACAGTAGAAACTATGGACATGTTGCTGGCGAAAAAGCGTTCGCCAGATCGTCGCCACTGGCTCGAAACCAAGGGTAACTTGGCGCAAGTCGGCACTGATTGATTTAATCTTTGAAAATTATTAGGGGCTGTTAAGGTTTTAATGGCTCCTAATTGTATGCGTCACTACTAGATCTATCACGGTTTTATACCCAAAATCATTGGAATTGCAGTGCAGGTTTTAAGTTCCAGACAAAACCTAAGTACCGCCATCCGTGGCGGCAAAGCCGTCAAGTATGCAATAGCATGAGCTTATTGAGCCCTTAGCTAGTAAAAAGCTAAGTAATTGTTATTCCATACGTAGACACAAAATGTTCTGGAAACATTTTGAGCGTCGCTTGCGACGACCTTTGGTGAAATACACGGATGTATTTCATAATAAAGCTGCGGTTTCAAGGATGACGGGTATATGTCGCCATTAATCCCAATGGATAAACACTAATGATTACTTGTTACAGCACTCAAAAACTACTCGCTAAATTAGACATTCAAGAAAATGGATTATTAGCAGAAGGTAATAAGCTATTAGCGAGTATGGGCACTGTTATCGATGATAATCCGTTGTCGGGCTGGCATGGCAATGTAATTACTATTGCGCGGCGTCAGTGCATTTTAATGGTCCATAATGCCACGCGCTTTCCTGTGTTATTAATTGGTTTAACCAAAAAAGACTTTGCCACCCTCGATTATTTGTTTAGTGACGCTTTAATGAATACCTTGTTAAAAGTGGGTGCAGATGAAGACCAAATGCAGGCGGCGCAACATTTACTTGCCCCACTGTGTTTTGCACCAAGCAATGATCGTTCTGTGCAAGGCACATTAAATCAAATGAAAGCCGATTTTGAACACATGTTGTGGTTCAATAAAGTTGATGTAATGAACATTTCAGCCTATAGAACGGCGGCATGGTTAGCTGACCGCCCGTGCAGTGTAAAATGCCGTGATGAAGGCGCTGCCAAAAGCAAAAAAGATTGCGTTTGGCCAATTCAAGCGATATTAGCATTATTAGATACTATCAGTGTTGAAGATGAAGCTACTTAATTAATCGCGCAGTAAAATTTGATTAATCTCTTCAATATGTAAAATTATCTTACTGATACAAGACTGCGTATCACCTTTAGACATCTCATTACCTGCTAACAGTACATATCTCGCTTGATCTAAGTCGGCAATATTCGAGAAATAAAATGAATCTTTCCAGAACTTGCAAGGTGTCGGCTCCGTATTCAGATAACTGGTGCAAATGTCACGGTTTTTAACGTAAGGCAAAACTCCCAAGGCCTTGTGTTTGTAAACTTTGACAAAGACACCATCTGGCCAATGTGCTAATCGAATATCAAGATCACACTTAATGTCGGAATTTTCTTTTTTAAGGTAGGTCTTTTTTACTTCAAACGATCCCCGCCATGGTGAAAACCGCTCACCTGAGAATAGGCAGTTTTCTATTTTATCAAACTGAGTTTCAATGTGCTGAGTAATGATGTTGATATTGTTTGGCATAACGATAGCGCCTCTGACTGGTCTGTGTCGACGGTAGTGAGTTTATTGGTCGATATGCTACTGGCTCAATACATGGCTGTAAAGCCGTTGCTATGGCCTTTTAAGTGAGTATTTCTTATGGGTTGATAAGTATATTTATACTCAGGTATCTAACTGTAACCGACACCATTTCTTACTTATATTATTAGGCCAAATCAGTAAAAATATAATATTGGGCTATTTTATTTTACTGTATAGTGTTTTGTTTTTAGCGAGATAACAACAGCTGTGCAGCGATCGATATTTACCGAGTCTAATTACCTAACCTATTTGAGTGGCAGCATATTTTCAACTCAGGGTTTGTGGATCCAGCGCATGACTTTAGGCTGGATGATGTGGGAACAAACTCACTCTGAAAGTTGGCTTGGCATGTTGGCGTTTATTATGTTTTTTCCGACCATAATTGTCGGACCATTATTTGGGGTTTTGGTCGACAGAATTGATCGCCGCCGAGCCGCGATTATTACCAGTGTCGTACTGGGACTATTATCGCTGGTATTGTCATTATTGACATGGCAACAGCTGGTCAATGAAGAGGTACTTTTAATATTCGCATTAACTATTGGCATTGCCAATAGCGCCTATCAGTCTATCAGGCTGTCTTTTGTACCTGAATTGGTCAGCAAGGCGAACATGCCAAAGGCCGTAGCGATTAATGCTATTTTATATAATACGTCACGATTTATTGGGCCTGTGATTGCTGGATTACTGCTAAAATATTATGGCAATGCCCTTGCCTTGGCCGTGGTTGCCGCTTGTTATATCCCACTGATTTTTGTTTTGTCGTTGTTAAAACTAGATAAAGTGCATAGTGCCTCATCGGCTCAATCTTTTAACTTTGTTACTGATATAAAAGCGGGCATAAACTACGCCATTGGTTCAACGCTTATCCGTCGCTTATTAATCGTGATTGCGGTGTCAGCTGTTTGGGGACGCGGGTTGTTAGAGATTTTGCCAGCAGCGGTTGATATCTTATACGACCGAGGCATAGAGGCCTTGGCTTGGATGAACTCCGCCGCTGGCATTGGTGCCATTATTGCGGGATTAGTCTTGTCACTGTTAAGTGTTGAGCGCTTATTGTTGGCGATGCGAATGGCGGTGATTAGCTCAGGAGGGCTGCTGATCTTACTGAGCTTTAGTCATAACTTTGAGTTAGGCTTGGTGATTATCGCAAGTTTAAGTTTTTGTGCCACGGTATGCGGCGTGGCAACTCAGTCGCTTATTCAAACATCTATCACCAGTGCTGTTCGAGGTCGAGTGATGAGTTTATGGGGCTCGATTAATATTGGTGGCGGGGCAGTAGGGGGCTTACTATTTGGCGTGCTAACAGAATCGATGGGCTATTCATTTACCTTGGTGACAACAGGGGGGGTGTCTATTTTTATTGCCTATTTTGCGACACGGCAGATGCCGACTTCTACTGAGCGTTAATTTTTCTGACTAAATCATGCTTTATGAACGGCTTTGAAAGCAGTTAGCCGTCCGCTTGACTTGCCTTGTTATATGCCAACTGCACCAATTTATATTATTTTATTGGTAGCCAAAATAATTAATATACAGCCCAAACCAAAACCACATAAAGATAGCTTACCTATAACGGCTAGATACTCATGTAACAACCTATTTAAGATAAACTCGTCTATGACCGCTATAGGAATTAAAGCAAACAGAGCAAGTAAGCTACCATTGGTTACATAACTTGCGATATGTTCTGACTTAGAATTAGTCTCGTGCAACCAACCTAATTTGTATAGTAATCGCTTGAAACTTTTCACATAAGTCTCCGTGGCATATAACGTGGCTGTAGAATTAATCATTAACGAAATACAGCCATTAATTTTTGATTGAATAACGCTAAAAAGCACGTTGCTACGTGAAATCTAGCACTTGTATTGACTAAGTTGTCGCATAAATCATTCTAAGTTGCATAAATATTGTCTGTTGAATTCAATTTACATAAATTCTACAGCCTCAACGCTCCGCTAAGCGGCGCAAAATAGTTGGCTAAAATTAGCGAGAAACGAGCGCGAGCCAACTGTTTTGCGTCCGTTTTTGAGCGGCTTGTTAGCAGGTTATGGTATTAAATATATTGTTGTCCTTCTTCAAAATCTGCTACTTTGATAAATCGAACGCCACTTTCGTTTTTAAATACATCAACAAGTTTTTGATGAATAAAGACATATTTTTTAGAGCACTTGGCTATTTTGAATAACAGCCGACTTTCTTCTTTTATAGAATTTAGAATGTGATTATTTAAGTAATACTTATTTACCTCTAACCTAACTTCATCTTCGTCATCGATGTCTTCATCATCAAAATCAATGTGTTCTATGTCTGATTTATCTATATCCAAACAATCAAGCTCCTTATAAAAGCCAAAGTACCAATAGTCCTCATGAAAATTATCATTGTCATCTATATACACTGCGGGGAAAACTACTCCCATTATTAGGTCAAATAATGGTTAGAACTCCACCAATGCTAAAGAAATATCTAAAGCTGGCGGAGCCATGTGGCTAATCAGGTATATTTTTATTGTGGCTAGGTACTGAATCACTATTTGAGCATCCTGTATGTTTCAGCTTTCCACTAGTCTGAAATGACAGAAATATTTTTGTTAAGGGTAGTTGAAATTTTTTAATCATATTTAATATTTTGGCGCTTTCCTTATTCAATAGTCCTTGGATAGACTTATTGGAAACGCATTTTTTATCTAGCTCTTCTTCTAATGACTTTATACGTTCTGTTACTTCTTTGTGATAACTTCTTGGGTGTTCATCATCATGAAATGTATGATTTCCACGGTGCAATTGAACACCTAAATGACACGCCCCCTTCAACGTGCAGGGAAGTAAAACTAAATTTTTAATGGTATTTATCTGATAGCCCATATCTTCTAATTGCGAATACACTTCAGAATCTTTACACCTTTTGATGAGATTATATGATGAGCTTACCTTAGTGATGCCTATAGTTCTGCGTTTAACTGCTCTACAATAACTTTTTTATCTTTTGTCTTAATAGTCACATTATCGTGATTTAATGCATATGTTATTTGACTGATCACATAATCCTGCAACCTACCTACTCTATGGTCGTATAGGTTATTGAAAACGACTTGGCTATCAGCGATAACCGAATAAGTGTCCACTACATTAAGGCAGTCTGCAACCGAATCATGTGTTAAGAAGGTTCTATGGTCTTCGTAGGGGATATCTATCTGGCAAGCTAAGCTCTCTGCTGAATTATGTATGAACTCATTGACTTCAGAGTTTATTATGAAAAATCTATAAGGCTTAATTTTTGCCAAAGTGAGGAACTTAGGTTTAGTTTCATGGGGGAATTTACAAATTAACTTAAAAACATCTCCGGGTCTAACTTTTTGCGACATAAGTGATATTAACTACCTAAGTAAGAAATTAGATCATCAGAATTTGGTAATACTTTAATCATATTTAAGTAATCAATTTCTCTATTATCTTGAGCCGCTTCCCAAGCCAAATCATGACTTTCACGTTTAAGCTGCGAGAAACTTTTACTTCCATGTGTTTCAATACTTTCAAACAAACACTTCAAGTCAGACGGAGAAAATTCATCTTCGTCGTAGTCACGTAAAGCTGTAATGTTATTACCAGAAACCTTAAAGGATTTTGACAAGCCTTCCTTTTTTCCTGCCTTTACAGCTTTAAACATACTATAAAGTTCTGACGGAACAGGGCCATTTTCCATCTTAATGTAATTATCTCCACATACAGGTCTTCCATATCTTTCCAGATGTAGAAGGTCTGCGAAGTAGCAGATTTTTGCAAGGTGGTAAATATCTGGAATAGGAGCTTTTTGTGCTACAAGCACAAAAATTTCAACAGCTTTTTCACTGTCGAAACTAAACCTTTCGTTCCAAGAATACATGATTAACCTCTACTTATAATTACTCTATTAGTATAAACGACCCTGTATGAACATTCAATGGACTATTGAAACGAAAGCTAGAGGATAAGTTCTGGTAAGCTAACGAGGCTGTAGAATTTATCATTCTCAGCCTAAAATTTTCACATAGGCTGACAATAGTTGAGATTGTTCATACTTTCAATCATTAACTGAGTGATCGATGGCAATGGCATTTGTGGTGGATTAGAACATGCACAACGCTGAAATGGTGGTTTAGGGACGGGATTGTGGCCAATTAGCCTTCAATGTAGGCTATTTCGCAGCTTTTCTATATTATGGACAAGGCAATACATCTGCCACTGCGCATTTACTTTATCTTTCCCTCGCAAGGTGAATTTATTCATGCCTTTATTCACCGTAATATTGCCAAAAACCGGTTCTATCGCACCGAGTCGCTTGCTGTATTGCCGTCGCCCGATGCTGCTGTCTATTTTCGTTCGCATCCTATCGGTAAATGACACATCTTGAGCACTATCATGTCGAAATTGCACCTGCCGGCCTCGTTCTTTTGGTGGTGAACGCATACATTGCTCTTGCAGCGGGCATCCTTTGCAATCATGGAGGTGACCAGCAAAACGAATATATTGTCGCCCCTCACTCTCAACTTGTTTGCAGCTAATCCACAACGCTTTCCCTGCTGGACAACGACAACTCATAGTTGATTGGTCATAAATAAAATCTTTTGATGTGAATAGTTTACTTCTACCTTTGCTACGTTTTAATCGTCGTTTTTCTTTTTCGCTATGATAAGTTTCGCTAGTTTTGAATAATGGGTTTCGACTTCTAAAAGCCGTGTCGGCTATATAGACATCAAGTCCGGTATTAGCCATGAATTTCAGATTGTTTTCACTATGAAAACCACTGTCGGCGGTGAACATCGCGGACTTTAAAGCGTCTGGTGTGCCTAGAGCAATGAGTTGTTTCTCTAATTGCTCAATCGCTGGCGTTAGCGTTTGTTGCTCCCATACAGATCCCCATACTTCGGCTTGTAAAATAATTTGATGCTTGTCATCGTTAGTTACTATGCCGTTATAGCCTTGTATCGTGCCTTTGCTAGTCGTCATTTTTGCGCTATCAGGATCCGTGATATTACTTTTTACTGGCTTGTTGCGACTGCCCATTTTCTCTTGACTAGATGCTAGAAATTTTTCAATCTTATCGGCGCTTTTATCTAACTTAGCTTTCTGTTTTAAATCATGCTCAATCTCAGGTTCATTTGAATTGTCTTGTGCTTGATGCCTGGCTAATATACGTTCACTCGCGCGTTTTAACTTCTCTTGTTTGCGCTTTAACTCTTCGTGAGTGCCGCTCCATTCCTTGCTAGCATTTGATTTCATCTTGCAACCGTCAATAGCAAACATGTTTCTTCCAATCAGTCCTTCTTCATCGCATATCATTAATATTTGTGTAAATAATGGCTCTATTTGATCTTTCATCCGTGAAACAAATGATGCAATAGAGGTCCAGTGAGGCTGGGCATCACCAGATAGACTCATGAAGGTAATGTTGGTTTCACAGGCTTTAGCAATCCGGCGGCTGGTGATTAATCCTCGCGAATATCCGAATAATATTACCTTAAGCATCACTGATGGCGGGTAAGCCGCAGCACCTTTTTTATCGTTCGAATACCATTTATCAAAACCAGACAGGTCAAGGCGATTATCGACAATATGAGCTAATGCGTACTCGAATGTACCGGGGACAATTTGCTGGGAAAAATCAATGGGAATGAATTTATTTTGACAAGATAAATCGGGTTTATAGTTGGCCATCTTGTTTCACTCGGGGTGAATAATAACCATTAGATCATAGACTAGGCTTAGGTTCAAGCTCAATATTTGAACAACGTATGCTAATTAAAAAAGAATGTGAAACCGTTCTTTTGGATAAATTCTACAGCCTCAACGCCACCCTAAGCCGCAGATAATGCTGGCGCAGGTTTTTTGCGTTTTTTGTTGTTTGCGAAAAATGCGACAGTGTTAGCTGTCGGACTTTAGGGTCTTGTTATGAGTTAT
>Ga0209396_1001923_pt1 | contig 22348 bp, 19 predicted proteins | sample GOMGulsemesocosm_6_FD_184638 | JGI IMG/M metagenome (GOLD analysis project Ga0209396, IMG submission 184638) | Methane-oxidizing microbial communities from mesocosms in the Gulf of Mexico - GOM8C Gulf of Mexico (SPAdes) (version 2) | ecosystem: Environmental > Aquatic > Marine > Cold seeps... | reverse complement strand
TCTGTCGCATGAGCTTGGCTGATTAAGCCATATTTTCTAAAAAAAACATGTATTACTGCACATAGGTTTTCATAAGCTTGTGTGATTGAATAAGGTGTATCGATTGACCAAAGATAAAGATGGGATAAGTTGATAATGCCGGGACATTGCGGCACAGGTGCACCACCTGTTTTACGGGAATGTAACAACCACTCATTAGCTAATAACCCTGCCTTGAGCACGTCTGATTCAGGCCATTTTTTACCTGCTGGCAATACCAAGGTTGCTTGTTTTACTTGCCAAAGCATCAAACATTGCTTAAGTTCACCCGCTTGAATTTGAGCAATAAGCTGCGTTTCTTTATCAAAGACATTAGCAACAGAGGTTTGTTTATAACACAATAGTTTATTACGGCTCATACTGACTTCTTATGGGGCCTATTCTAAGGCTTTTATATTAACTTCAATGATGATACCTCTACTGACTAACCAAATATATCAACTTAGTGAATACATTTTAGAAAATGATACTTCCAAAATATAACTCTGTATTAGGAAACCAATTGTAAGAGTCACTATAAAAAATATTAATGAGTAACTCACCATATAACAGTTACACATTAGATAGATCCGATTACAAATATTAACACGAAACACCCATCAAATTCCCATCACTCTAGTGTCTAGCTCTGAGTTTTACTGTAGCATATCACTCCATCGCAACATGGTGAAAACGAAGAATAAAATATATATTAATGTCAACACTCAGTAATACCCCTTAGCCTTTATCGATTAAAACAGCCCTTGCGCCTGCTTTTAAAAGCTAATAAAAACTCACTAATGACAGTATTACATTAACGACGAACATTAATATTCAGTACCTTGTTAACTATAGACAAAATAAGGAATTTCCTTAACTTGAGGTTTTCGCTTCTACAAGCTATACCATAAAGACAAGATTACTTTTTGTTTCGGCGCTAGAAAAATCCAACGCAGTACTATTCGCCATTCGCAAGCAGTTAACTAACAACCTTAAGGGTAAAAAATGAAAACAAATATTATTACATTGGCGATCGCCACAACATTAGTGTCATTAACAGCATGTGCTGGTAGCGGGCACAACAACGTTGCTGATAATGTTATTGAAAAGCAACGCGCTATGTTAGAAAAAAATACGGCAGGTAAAGGCTTTGGCCCTCAATCGCCACGAGATATTGATGCAATCAAAGGCAGTAATACTCGAATTTTTGGTTCTGCCCCTGCCTATAAAGAAATGAACTTATGTAACATTCATTTCCACAAAAATGCCGAACACAAAGGCGGTGAGTTTGCTAAATACGCAGGTAATGGTGACGGTCACGGTTTTCAAACAGGTTACGTTTATTCAGGTAGTTTGAGTTCTCAAGAGAAAAAACCGACTAAAGCCGCTATTTGTCCAAGTAAACACGGTGCTTTAAGCTCTGGTGATACCATTGAATTACATTATGTTCATTCAAGTGCACAAGTAACACCAGGACCTACATTAGGCGCTTGTTTAAGCGATGCTAATATGAATCCGCAATTACGTGTAGAAACGCAAGTATATGTTTTAGTTAACGATAAAAATGCTTTAGATTTTTCAAAATTAACTAAACATGGCGTTACCAATGGCTACCAACAAGCATTAAACATCCCTAGCAACACGGGCACACCTGTTCAATATACGGGCTCGACTACTGGACCAGGCTATAATGAAAAAGCTTCTCCTTTACAAGTTAGCTGGAGTGTTCGTCCACAAGTAGCAAAAGTTAACATAGAAACTGTTGGTGACTGGTGTAAAGGCAATACATTTAACGAAGATCATGCTCACGGTGTAAGAAACTTAGTGATTAATCCTAAATTATTATCTGCTAACTAATATTTATTCTGTAGTTAGTAATACTTAAAGGGGGAAATGCGTTACTGCACTTCCCCCTTTTTTAATCACTTTATGATTTCAGTATTGGTTGTTAAAAATGATCATAACCAAGCACGAACTCGAGTTTTATATTCAATAAATTCATCTTTAAATATCTTAGTCAGCGCCCTTTCTTCTGGCATTATCTGAAAACGTTGAATATAGGCAATATAAACGCCAATGAAGCCAACGCCCCACACTGCCCCTAAGAAGCTTACCCAAGCACATAAAAACGCGACAAAACCGACATACATGGGATTACGTGTAAATTGATAAACTCCTGAAGTAACCAATGCGCTAGCTGTTTCAGGCTTTAACGGATTCACTGTGGTTTTGGCTAAGCGAAAGGAAATAGCACCAGATAAGGCAAAAAATATACCTGCAAGTGTAAATCCAAAAACCAGTGAATACTTTACTGTAGCGACTAAGTCTAAAGTACTCGTAAATTTGCTAAGCCACCAAATACCCGCAGCAGTAATAACAGCAACTAATGGTGGTGGAATTCTATTTTCTAGCAATGTCATTGTTATCCTTAATTTCTATTATATGTCTATTCTGATGATATCCCATATGTGCTTCATGTTTAAGTCATCACACTATTTTGTCTAAGTAAGATATACCTTTATTAAGCACGAAGAACAAACCGATCAATGATATTCAACTTCCTTAGCTGTATAAAAATGTCAGTATTTTTTACATTATTGTATAAATCTCTTTTCTATTAATTTATACAACCGAGTTAACCCCTTATCCTGCCAAGTATACCATATACAATATTCGCACTGGCCTGTTTTTTGCCTATACGGTATTGCAAACTAAGTGGCATTAGTTTTGGTGCCATCATTTTTATTAATAAGGATATACATAAATGAATAAAGTTATCTCTAACCTGCTAACAAGTTTCGTAATTATTACCTCACTATCTCAAGCAGCACATGCAGACGTTATCGCTAGTGACAATGATTTTACTTTTACTTGGAGTGCAATTTGTGGCGATTGTAATTCAATCATGGGTGATTTTGATGACACTAATAAAATTGAAGTTTCTGGGGATATTGTATTAAAAGATTACACGCCCGGAGAGGCATTTATTATCGACAATGAGAGCCTGGTATCATTTAGCTACAATGGTCCATCTATTCACATAGATGCTTTTATCTTGCTGAATGATAACAATGCTGCCGCTAGCGAAGATTTCTTTTCGTCTGGTATCTTCAATGTTTCAGGTTTAATTGCTGCTGATCAAGCAAGTTTTGAGCTTGATTTTTCCCACATCATTTGGAAGGATGAAGGCATAACATACTATGAACACCAACCCGATTTAGAAGCTTACCCTTCTATTATGGATATCCACTTTGGGCAAGATGCTTCATGGGCATTTAATATTCAGGGAGTTCCATGGGATTTTGGTGTTGATGCCGCTATCGCGCCAACATCAAATACAGTAACAGATGTACCAGAGCCAAGTACAATCGCGATTTTTGCGCTAAGCCTTATAGGTTTAGCGTCTCGTAAATTTAAGCATAACGCTTAATAGTTTACCGTTCAATTAAGAGCATAAAGCACCCGATATTTTTCAGGTGCTTTATTGATTTCATCATAACATTGCTGCAAAAACTAAAAAAAACGCTGTAATTTATCCACCGCCTGCTCTGGCGAAATACCATGTGATTTGTCGGCTTCCGTTATAGCAGTAACTACGGCGATACTATCTACACCCGTCGATACAACTTTTTTCGCACGCTCAAGGGTAATACCGCCAATAGCAACGACAGGTATTTTTTGCTCACTGTCAGGTCGTAAGGCTAATACTTGCCTTAAGTTATCAAGACCTTGAATTTGCCCAGTCATATCTTTCGTTTTGGTTGGAAAAATTGCGCCAATAGCCAAATAAGACGGCTGTAACTGTTGAGCTAATAAAAACTCATAACAACCGTGAGTACTAATACCTAAACGAACGCCAGCTGTTTGAATAGCTGCAAGGTCTGCATCTTGTAAATCTTCTTGACCAATATGAACGCCATAAGCACCATGCTTAATAGCCAGTTGCCAATAATCATTAATAAACAAACGCGTATCATAATCTTTTGCTAGTTCTACAGCTTCAATGATTACTTGCTCTAACTCATCTGCTTCGAGGTTTTTAACGCGTAATTGGATGATTTCCAAACCCAAAGGTAGCAAACGTTTTAGCCAATACAAAGAGTCTATAACAGGATAAAGACCAAGATTTTTACCGGCTAAATTTAATGGACTAAATGCCGGTAAGTTATGGTATTGCAGACTTAATTGGTCAACAGCTTTAGGAAAGAACTTAGCCTTACGTGGCCAGCTTAGCTGCTCAAATGCACCATAATATTGATGACCGTGTGATTCACTAAGTGGTTCACTCGCGCTTAACCCTTGACTGATAAAAGCCTTAGCTAAAGTGAAAGCATCTCGTACCAAATAACCTTGAGCAAGAAAAGCTGATAATGCTGTAGCAAAACTACAACCGCCACCATGACTGTAATGGGTCGCTATACGAGGTGAACTCAGTTGATAACTAATAACATGATGTTGTTTTTCTTGGTTATCTTGTTTCTCATCACTGAGCTGATTAAGTTGGTGATAACAAAAATCACTCGCTAAGCCATCTTCATTATTACTATGGCCGCCTTTAACAATAATGCTAGTAATCAAGAAGTCTTGATAGATTTTCTTAGCAAGTGTTTCTGCATCATTTTCACTCGTTAAACAAGCTAAGCTTTGTGCTTCCATCAAGTTAGGGCTGATCACATCGACTTGCTGCAATAAAGGAGTTAGCTGCGCTAAGGTAAGCGCACTGAAACTACCACCAACACTGGCTTGACCAACAGGATCATACACACTAATTAAGTTTTTATTTAACTGTTTGAGTTGCTCAATTAACTTAACTAACCATTGTACCTGTTCAACATTAGCCACTAAACCAATTTTGATAACAGCGGGTGGTTTGTCAGTAATTAATATCGCGGCTTGTTGCTGCAATATTTCAACAGATACTGCATTCACAGACATCAGTTGATTAGAGTTTTGCACGGTATTCGCGGTAATCAAATGACAGACTTCAACCCCTAAACTATGACCGGTTTTAATATCAGCTGCGATACCAGCCCCACCAGAGCAATCACTACCAGAGATAGTCCAGATTATCGGTTTACTTTTTATAATCATTTTATTATTTTCTGTTGTCTATGATGTTAAATAAAAAGGGTTATGTATCTGAGTATTACTAAGTGAACCCACAAGGCGCGGTAAATCCATCCATGGACGCTCGACAACATCATCCCTGATGTTGAAACTTGTGTAATCACATTAGCAAAACTCAAATCATCTTTTGTCTATATGTCTACAATTTCACTAACTATAAAAATAGCTTAAGGACAAAGTTAGTTAGCCAAAATACAAGGCGGTAGCGCGGAGCCTAGTTTACTAGGTGAGCACTTCCAACGAAGTAGTTGGGTTAAATAACAAAGTCATTTAGCTATTTTGGTGCCAGAAGGGAGTATCAAGCGTGGGCGTTGATGGGTGGGCAGTCTGTCTTTGCTCCATCACTCCTGCCACATAACCTTGTTCACCAGCTTGTAATGCTTGACCAAATGCTTTTGCCATCAATACTGGGTTATCTGCCAATGCCACGGCACTATTTAATAAAACACCGTCATAACCCATCTCCATGGCTAAGCATGCATCTGATGGTTTACCAATGCCTGCATCTAAGATTAAAGTAGCATCGGGTAAACGTAAGCGAATAGTCTCTAAGTTATAAGGATTCATCAACCCCTTACCGGTACCAATGGGAGATGCCCAAGGCATGATGACTTCACAACCTAAATCATATAAGCGCTGGCACAAAACCAAGTCATCGGTGCAATATGGCAGCACTTCAAAGCCATCAGCAATAAGTTGCTCTGCCGCATTTAGTAACTCAATTGGGTCAGGCTGTAAGTTATAATCATCACCAATCACCTCCAACTTAACCCAGTCAGTTTGAAAGATTTCACGACTCATTTTTGCCAAGGTTACCGCTTCTTTAGCCGTTTTGCAGCCAGCAGTATTTGGTAATAAATAACCATTTGTTTCTACAATTACCTCTTGAAGAAACTTCCAAATTTGTTGCCCCGATTGTTCATTTGGGTTCTGTCTTTTTAGCGACAGGGTCACAACTTGTGAGCCACTCGCTAAAATCGCTTGTTTCATCACTTGTGGTGAAGGATATAAAGCACTGCCAATAAGCAAGCGGCTATCTAAGTTTTGTCCGTAAATATTCAATGACATTAAACTTAGCCCCCCTGAATCGGTTGTAATACATCAAGACTATCGCCATTTTTTACCATTGTGGTTTCATAATCGGTTTTACCGACAAAATCACCATTAAGTGCCACGGCAAAAGTGCTTTGCTGCGGCTCAATAAAATGCAAGGTTAACGCAGAACTAACACTAATGTGAGTTTCATGGCTAAGCGAATAAGCTTTGCCGTTAATATGAATGTTCATAAGATGACTCTTCTATATTTATGCTTGCTGACTTATCGACAGGCAATAAGTCTGCATAAGGTAAAGTACTATTACTAGAGTTTAGTCGATTTGCGATAACAGCTAAGGTTTGCTCAAGCACCACCGGAGCAATTAAAAAACCATGGCGAAATAAACCATTCACTTGAATCAATGAATCTTGCACGGTAATTTTAGGCTGATTATCACTAAAAGCTGGTCGGCATTGACTGACATGTTGACGAATATTTGCTTCGGCAAAACCTGGATGCACACTGTACGCTGCACTGAGAAGTTCCATTGCTGAACGAACTGTCATGGGCGAGTCATCGTCACTCTCAATTTCAGTGGCTCCGACGACATAAAAGCCTTTGCCTTTTGGCGCAATATAAAGCTGATATCTTGGATGCATTAACCGAACTGGTCTTGAAATGTTGACATCAGGCGCATACAACTGAAATAGCTCGCCTCTAACTGATCTTAAATCAGCTAAAGGGGCGCAACCTCTAGCGCTATTTTTACTGCTAGCCCCGGTACCACGACAATCAATAACTAAATCAAACTCTTGATTGTGTTTTTCTTTACCTTGCTGTTTATTACCGCGAAGATAAGTAACGCTACTTTTGTGCCCTGCAGCATTTATCTCTACCACTTCACACTCAGATAGCCAATTAAGTTTATTGCCTGAGTCACTACTACTCGGCTCGGCTTGCTGACCTTCTTTTTCAAGTTGCTTACGTAAGGCAACTAACAAGCGACGATTACCCACTTGACCTTCTTGAGGCAGATACAAAGCTTGGTTAAAACTCCGGCCTATTTCTGGCTCTAGCGCCAATAACGCTTGTCGGTCTAACTTATGTAAGGTTTTCTCTGGATAATTATTGCTAAGATGTCTAACAAAGCGTTGATAGTCACCCTTATCTTGCTCATGACTTACCATGATGGCGCCAGTTTGCTGAAAAATAGTATGCTCATCCAAACTGTCGAGTAAAATCGGCCACAAGCGTAATGATTCAAAACCCATGCTAACAATATTAGGCTCACAATGAAGTGATTCACCCAATGGCGTTAGCAGACCCGCGGCAGCATACGCTGCACTATTTTGGGCGAGTTTATTATCTTTATCGAACAAAGTGATAGTGACACTTTTCAGCTTTTTTTCTCGAGGCTCTTTGTTTCGAAGGTGTTCATTTCGAAGTAAAGATAAGGCGAGTAATCGCCCTATCAAACCTGCGCCAACAATGGCAATATTCATGATTATCTGCCGTTACTAATCTGCTAGCTGGTAGATTTCACTACCTGTAGCTTTGAATTCAGCAGACTTCTCTTGCATCGCTTTTTCAATAGCATCATCAGACGTTATCGTGACTGTCTCATCAAGTAATTGAATTTTTATCGCATTCTTATCAAGGTCGGCAGCGTAATCTCGTACTTCTTGTGAAATTTTCATTGAACAGAACTTAGGTCCACACATAGAACAGAAATGCGCTACTTTACCTGACTCTTGTGGCAAAGTTTCATCATGGTAAGCTTTAGCTGTTTCTGGGTCTAAGCCAATGTTAAATTGATCGTACCAACGAAATTCAAAACGCGCTTTAGACATAGCATTGTCACGAATTTGTGCACCCGGATGACCTTTAGCTAAATCACCAGCATGAGCAGCAATTTTATATGTCATCAAACCTTCTTTAACGTCTTCTTTGTTTGGTAAGCCTAAATGTTCTTTTGGTGTTACATAACAAAGCATGGCACAACCGTACCAACCTATGTTAGCGGCACCGATACCAGAAGTAATATGATCATAACCTGGGGCAATATCTGTAGTTAATGGACCTAAAGTATAGAAAGGTGCTTCACCACAGTGTTCAATTTGCTCTTCCATGTTTTCTTTAATCATATGAAGTGGCACGTGACCTGGGCCTTCAATGATCGTTTGTACATCATGCTTCCAAGCAATTTTAGTTAACTCACCTAGGGTATGCAATTCAGCAAATTGTGCTTCATCGTTAGCATCAGCTACAGAGCCTGGACGTAAACCGTCACCTAATGAAAATGACACATCATACTGTTTTAAAATTTCACAAATATCTTCAAAATGGGTGTAGAGGAAGTTTTCTTTATGGTGCGCTAAACACCATTTAGCCATGATTGAACCACCACGTGAAACAATACCAGTAACACGTTTAGCTGTCATAGGTACGTAACGTAATAGTACGCCAGCGTGAATAGTAAAGTAATCTACGCCCTGCTCTGCTTGTTCAATTAAGGTATCGCGGAAAATTTCCCACGTTAAGTCTTCAGCTACACCATTCACTTTTTCAAGTGCTTGATAAATAGGTACTGTGCCAATTGGTACGGGTGAATTACGCATGATCCATTCACGGGTTTCATGAATATTACGTCCAGTCGATAAATCCATTACCGTATCAGCGCCCCACTTTGCTGACCACACTAACTTTTCAACTTCTTCTTCAATAGAAGACGTTACCGCTGAGTTACCAATGTTGGCGTTAACTTTAATTAAAAAGTTACGACCAATGATCATTGGCTCACATTCTGGATGATTAATATTTACAGGAATGATAGCGCGACCACGAGCCACTTCATCACGAACAAATTCAGCAGTGATTTGCTCAGGAATACTAGCACCAAAAGATTGGCCTTTGTGCTGTAACAGTAACGTTGCGTCTTTTACCTCTTCGCGTTTTAAATTTTCACGAATGGCGATGTATTCCATCTCAGGCGTGATAATACCTTGGCGAGCGTAATGCATTTGCGTGACGTTTTTACCTTTTTTAGCGATACGCATTTGAGGTAAATGTTCAAAGCGAATACTATCAACACCCTCATCAGCAAGGCGTTGCTGTGCAAATTTAGAACTATTAGATTCTAAAAACTCTACATCTCCACGATCATCAATCCATGACTCACGAAGACGTGGAATACCTTTATGAACATTGATTTCAACATTTTCATCGGTATAAAACCCTGACGTATCATAAACACATAGTGGTTCATTTTTTTCATACACAGCGTTGTCTTTATTACCGCTCACTAAAGTATCAGATAAGGTGATTTCACGCATACCCACTTTGATGTCGTGTATTTTACCAGGAACATACACTTTTTTAGAATTTGGGAACGATTGGTCTGAAACATTTTTTAAGAATGCTTCTGCCGCATCACGTTTTTCACGTCTGGTCTGTGGTTTTTTGCTAACTTCAGTTGAAGATTGAGTTGTAGCTTGATCGCTCATGGTCACACCTGATTTAAAATTTTTAATAAAATAAAAAAAGGCGGAGTTTCTTTTACTATTTGTTAGTTAAAGAAGAGGCAAAAAGAGGGGTGTTATAGCGCCCAGATAATAGGACTTTATCATTCTCTCTTGTTTCCTACGCAGATATTAATCTGATCAGGTTTACGGATCCCGCTTACGCGATCTCAGCCTTTGGCACTCCGACAAGTCTTGCAATGTTAGCTAATGAACTAACATTGCCGAAGGATTCTAACGTGAGCGGATAACGGTTAGCAAGTATTAATATTGTTGAGTATCACTAGTATAAATAGATTAAATACAATTCTCGCTGTAGTAATTTTTATTTCTACTATTATTTATTAAGGCTCCTTACTAAAAAATATACCAATAGAGCAGGTAAAAAATGTACAAAAACAAACTTGAAAGTGGCATATTGGTTGGGTTATTGATACTTACAGCTTTAATTTACTTGCTGCAACGTTACTCCTTGGATCACATCTTAGTCTTTGATGCTAATACCTCATTTCCAATCAAAGCCATTTCTGATAACTCAACCCTCCACGGAGAATCCATAACTTCAATCAGTATTGTTGACAATAAGATCATTTTAGATTGTGAAATTATTACTTCTGATTATGCATGGCCTTTTTGCGAGATAACTTTCAAGCTTCATGATGAGAACATACCAGAGCAGCGATACGGCATTAATTTATCTAATTATGATACGGTTGAAATACACGCGACTTACCAGAACATTCACCCTTTAGGTATCCGCTTTCAAATACGTAACTATAATAATGCTTACTCACAGTTACAAGATATTGAGTCATGGAAATATACCGGCATAGAATACTTTTCATTAGAGGATTCACCTCTCACCATTCCGATAAAGGCTCTGCAAGTAGCAACTTGGTGGCTTCTAGAACGAAAGATTCCTATTGCAGAATCAGCCCCAGAATTAAACAATGTGATGGTGTTAGAACTTGCTACTGGTAATAATATCAAGCCAGGAAAATACCAAATCGTCTTAGAGAAAATAATCTTGCGAGGAAAACGCTTTACTGCAGAACAAGTATATAGTGCCATCATTATGTTATGGATAAGTGCTTCGTTATTTTTATTTTTCTATCACTTAGCGCAATCAAGGAGTAAGTTACGAAAGGCGCATAAAAAAACATCCGATTTAAAAAGATTAAATAAATTACTCAATGTTCAAACTCAAGAGCTAAAAGATCAAGCTGAGCGTGACCCGCTCACAGGTGCTTTAAATAGAGCAGGCATTAAAGCTATCTTTATCCAAGACCTCCCACAATTGTCTATTGCTTTTATTGATATTGACCACTTTAAACAAGTTAATGATATTCATGGCCATGCAGTCGGCGATGATGTATTACGAAAATTCTCAGCCTTACTAAGTGAAAACTCTAGGGACACTGATTTTTTAGCTCGCTGGGGCGGAGAAGAGTTCATACTCGTTTGTCCAAATACTACTTTGGCAAAAACTCGCACACTTGCTGAAGCATTAAGGGAGCTAATTGAAAATTATCAATGGCCAAACGACATTAAATTAACCTCTAGTTTTGGCATTGCACAAAGAAGAAAAGAGTCTAATACCAAGTTTATTGCGCGTGCAGATAAAGCTTTATACTCTGCCAAGGCACAAGGACGTAATAGAGTAGTGAGCTCAAAATAGAATATGGCTTGCAACCAATGTTTATGCGGGTAAGATGTGCTGCAAAATTACCTAGAGATACACACATGCTTAAGATTATTAAACCCGACGAATTTACACTGGTTCCTTGGAAAAATGGCTTGGGTCATACCACAGAATTAGCGATTAATGACAATGGAAGTTTAGATGACTTTGATTGGCGCCTGAGTATAGCCAGTGTGGTAAATGATGGTGATTTTTCTAATTTTTCTGGCTATCAACGTAATTTAGTCCTAATAGAGGGCAATGGCTTAATACTTGACCACAGAAATGGTGATGTTGACAAGCTAACTCATTTACTTGATATCGCTCGCTTTGATGGCGCGAGTAAAACTCATGGCGCTTTAATCGATGGTGGCATTAAAGACTTCAATATAATGACAAATCAAAGCACATTTGCCCCTGACGTTAATGGTTATGTTGAGCAGCAAACTGTCACGGTTGAATTATTAGCAGGTAACTTACTTTTTGCCTACAGCCTCACTGGAGAAATGACTGTCGAAGCGCTTCAAGATGAAAAAACCTGTACAGTAGTTGTAGGTCATTTAATGAAGCTAACTACAATGAGTGAACAACAAACCGTAAAAGTTACCGGTGAAAATATGATCGTTATACAGCTCAAACTTAAGTAGTAGTTATAAAACTCAAGATTGAGACAACGAGATAAGTCTCCGCAAGGCTTGCCTTTCATATTAGCCTGTATATACTACCAGTAACACTGTGTAAATTTACAGGCTAAAGCTATGATAAATTCGACTCCCGAATTACGCCCGCTGACCAATCGCCAGCAACAGATTTATGATTTAATCAAAGATAAAATTAAAGAAACAGGCATGCCACCTACACGTGCTGAAATTGCCAAATTTTTTGGTTTCAAATCAGCTAATGCCGCAGAAGAACATTTAAAAGCTTTAGCAAAGAAAGGTTATATAGAAATGCTTGCTGGTACTTCTCGTGGTATTCGGTTAGTTGAAGAGTTGCTTGAACCAGAAGGTCTACCTCTTATTGGTCGAGTTGCTGCTGGTGAGCCTATTTTGGCGCAAGAACATGTCGAAGAGCATTATCAAATGGACGGGAATTTATTTCATCCTGCTGCAGATTACTTGTTACGTGTTAACGGCGAAAGCATGAAAGACATTGGTATTATGGATGGCGATTTACTTGCTGTTCATCAAACAACTGAAGTGAAAAATGGTCAAGTTGTTGTTGCCCGAGTTGAAAATGACGTCACAGTAAAGCGCTTTAAACGTGAAGGTAATGTTGTTTATCTTCATGCCGAAAATGAAGATTTTGAGCCAATCAAAGTGGATTTAGAGAATCAAGAATTCAACATTGAAGGTATCGCGGTTGGCATTATTCGCAGCGGTAGCTGGATGTAACACGCTAAAAAAATCACAAAATATATAGCGCCCTAATACGTTATATTTAGAGCGTCATTATTTACTTAGCCAAAAAAAACGGCCGTAATTAGTGACGTTTTTTTTGGCTACAATTCACCCCCTCCCCCTCTTACTTCATTAATATTTTTTATTTCTCATGTTAATTTAACAAAGCTACTTCCAGCAAAGCCTACACACATTTTAGAGCGATTACTCCATTGAATTAAATGGCTTTTTTCTACTTTTATAGCTATAAAATATTTGACCTAGATCAATTTTTAGCGTAATTCTAGTAACAGTAACGCATATAAAACGAACACAAAAAGAATAAAAAGCCGTCGATACGCTGATCCTGACACACTAGTTTACTAGTGCCTGCCTGATTATTATCCACGTCGGTAATTAACCTGATATTAGGATTAAGTAATATTCGTAATAAACCGTTCTACATCGCGAAATAATGCCTAAACCGAGTTCTTGTTATACCAATTAAATGAATTAAGGTTGCAGAATTCAATGAGGATAAATTTTCAAGAACAAGGCGCTTAATTGAGTAATAGCTAGCTATTACGATTGAAAGCAACGACGTTATTGGATATTTAGACCATTTGAAATAAAAGCTTAGTTTGTCTACTTGGTATTTGTTAATAAAAATAATAATAACAACAGATATTCAGTTCAGTGAGTTATGAAGTACATTGCTGCAGATCTGTTCTCTATAATAAAAAGAGGAGATGCCGTGTGGGGAAACATAAGCTAATTTGGCTAGTGTTGGTAAGCCTATTTACCAATTCAGCCTGGGCAGATATGCAGTTAAACCTAACTGAAGGGGTTACTGCTGTAAGTAGAGAGGTATATGATTTACATATGCTGGTGCTCTACATTTGTACTGCTATCGGTGTTTTGGTTTTTGGTGCCATGTTTTGGTCGATGGCTTTCCATCGAAAATCTAAAGGTGCAAAGCCTGCTGATTTTCATGAAAGCACTAAAGTTGAAGTATTATGGACAGCAATACCTATTGTTATTCTAATAGCCATGGCTATACCAGCAACACAAACCCTAATTACCATGGAAGATAACGAGAACTCTGACGTTACCATTCAAATAACCGGCTCTCAGTGGAAGTGGCATTACAAATACTTCGATCAAGGCATCGAATATTACTCCGTGCTTTCAACCCCACGCGAACAATACCAAAATCAACTAGAAACTAGCGCCGTTAAAGGTGAAAACTATTTACTGGAAGTTGATAAACCTCTAGTTATTCCTGCCAATAAAAAAGTTAGATTCTTGATCACTTCTGATGATGTTATTCACGCTTGGTGGGTTCCTGCTTTTGCCGTCAAACAAGATGCAAACCCTGGTTTTATAAACGAAGCTTGGACTAAGGTTGATAAGCCTGGAGTTTATCGCGGACAATGTGCTGAGTTATGCGGTAAAGATCATGGTTTTATGCCAATAGTTGTTGAAGTGAAATCTGAGGCTGATTATGCCAAATGGCTTGACGAGCAGCATCAAATTATTGCCCAAGCTGCAGAAGCTGAAAAAGCATCATTAAATGCAGCAGTCCCTATGGAAGAATTAATGGCATTAGGTGAAACCACCTATGTTGCTTATTGTGCTGCATGTCACCAAATTTCCGGCGCTGGTTTACCGCCAGCATTCCCTGCGCTTAAGGGAAGTCCAATAGCCATGGGTGATATCACCACGCATATTAAAACAGTCTTTGATGGTAAAGCAGGCACAGGTATGCAAGGTTATGGTAAGCAATTAAGTATGAAACAAATAGCTGCTGTTGTTACCTACGAGCGTAATGCCTGGGGTAATAATACTGGTGATGCAGTACAAGCTTCTGATGTGAAAGCTGCGGTTGAAAACTCTTCTGTTGACGATACTACACCCGATGCAACAGCATCAGTAGCTATTGAAACGACAACGGAGAAAGTGGTTGAGACAATAACAGCTGAAATTCCAGTGGAAGATTTAGCCAAAGTTTATAGCCGTGATGAATTAATGGCTATGGGCGAAAAAGTCTATATGAAAGCATGTGTTGCCTGTCATCAACCAGCAGGGACAGGCTTACCTCCGGCATTTCCTGCGCTTAAAGGCAGTGTGATTGCAACAGGTGATATAGCTGTTCATATAGATATGGTGCTTAACGGCAGCAAGAAAAATGCTGCCATGGCTGCTTTTGCTAGTCAATTAACCAAAACCGAAATAGCTGCCGTTGTGACTTATGAGCGTAATGCTTGGGGTAATAATACCGGTGATTTAGTACAACCTGCAGCTGTTGATGCTGCTAGTGCGAAGTAGGGGGATATAAAATGACTACAGACGTTATAACACAAGATTCGCACGACGAACATCATGATGACCATAAAATGACGGGCATAAAACGCTGGCTTTATACCACTAACCATAAAGACATAGGTACCTTATATTTATGGTTTGCCTTCATTATGTTTTTAACCGGTGGCGCTTTAGCTATGGTGATCCGTGCCGAGTTATTTCAGCCCGGCTTACAACTAGTTGAACCTGACTTTTTTAACCAGTTAACTACCGTGCACGGACTGATCATGGTATTTGGTGCCATTATGCCTGCCTTTACAGGTTTTGCTAACTGGATGCTGCCAATGATGCTAGGGGCACCAGATATGGCATTGCCTCGCATGAATAACTGGAGTTTTTGGATTCTTCCTTTTGCTTTTGCTATTTTGCTTGGCTCTTTCTTTATGGAAAGTGGTGCGCCTAATTTTGGTTGGACATTCTACGCTCCATTATCAACCACTTACTCTAATGGTAGTACTGCTTTCTTCGTTTTTGCTGTACATATCATGGGCATATCTTCAATCATGGGTGCGATTAATATTGTTGTCACCATCATGAATATGCGTGCTCCTGGCATGACCTATATGAAAATGCCTTTATTTGTTTGGACCTTTTTCATAACTGCCTATTTGTTGATTGCGGTAATGCCGGTGCTCGCCGGTGTAGTGACAATGTTACTTACCGATACCTATTTTGGTACCAGCTTCTTTGATGCTGCTGGTGGCGGTGACCCTGTTATGTTCCAGCACATTTTCTGGTTCTTTGGGCACCCTGAAGTTTATATTATGATTTTGCCAGCCTTTGGTATTGTATCAACCATCATTCCAGCCTTCTCACGCAAGAGACTGTTTGGTTATAGCTCAATGGTGTATGCAACGTCATCAATTGCCTTACTGTCTTTTATCGTTTGGGCGCACCACATGTTCACTACAGGCATGCCTTTATTTGGTGAACTGTTCTTTATGTATTGCACCATGTTAATTGCCGTACCTACCGGGGTTAAAGTCTTTAACTGGGTAGCAACTATGTGGCGTGGTTCCTTAAGTTTTGAAACACCTATGCTGTTCTCAATAGCCTTTGTCATATTGTTCACTATTGGCGGTTTCTCTGGCTTGATGTTAGCCATGACACCTGTTGATTTTCAGTATCATGATACTTACTTTGTTGTTGCCCATTTTCACTATGTATTAGTGACAGGTTCATTGTTCTCTATTTATGCTGGAGCATACTACTGGTTACCTAAATGGACAGGTCATATGTACAACGACTCTTTGAGTAAATGGCATTTTTGGTGTTCTTTAGTCTCGGTGAATTTACTGTTTTTCCCAATGCACTTTTTAGGTTTAGCCGGTATGCCACGAAGAATTCCTGATTATGCATTGCAGTTCGCCGATTTTAACAAGTGGGTCAGTATTGGTGGTTTTGCCTTTGGTTTATCACAACTTATTTTCTTAGCGGTAGTGATTAAATGTATTCGTGGCGGCGAGAAGGCACCAGCAAAACCTTGGGATGGTGCAATAGGTTTAGAGTGGACAGTGGCAAGCCCTGCCCCTTATCACACTTTTAGCACTCCACCACCACAAAGCGATATTGATAACGCAGATCAACACGAGCACTAATTTATATGAGCACTAATGAAAACAAAGACAGCGCAGCTAAAGACACTGAAGTCAGTGTCAGTAATAACAATAAAACGGTAAGAAAATTACTACTTGTTGTTGTTGCTATGTTTGGCTTTGGCTTTGCTTTAGTGCCTTTATACGATGTTTTTTGTGATATTACCGGCCTAAATGGCAAGACGAATACGACTGCAGCAGCTTACACAGAAGGTGGCATTGATGAGTCACGCACTGTCAGAGTTCAGTTCATTACTCGCAATGCTAAAGGTATACCGTGGAAGTTTGAGCCGGTTATTAATGAAATAAACGTTCACCCTGGTGAAATGAAAGTAGTGTCCTTTTATGCAAAAAATAATGCTGCACATGACATTGTTGGGCAAGCAGTACCGTCAGTATCACCAGGATTGGCCGCAAATTATTTTCATAAAATTGAATGCTTTTGTTTTACTCAACAACCACTATCAGCGGGTAATGATGTTGAGATGAGTTTGCAATTTTATGTAGATGTAGAGTTGCCAACCGACATTAAAACTTTAACTTTATCTTATACCTTGTATGACATAACAGAGAAGTCGTCATAGGGTTCTACTCGAAAAAAGGGATAGAAAATGACTAACAAAGAATATGAAAGTTATTACGTACCTAGTCAAAGTCACTGGCCAATTGTTGGCGCAGTAGCACTATTTATGATCGCCTTTGGTGCCGCTAACTATGTTACCGATTTAAAAAATGAACAGAGTGGTTATGGTGTGTACTTACTACTGGCAGGTATTGCCCTTGTTGTTTATATGCTTGCAGGTTGGTTTAGTGATGTTATTAATGAATCATTAGCCGGTAAGTACTCGCATCAGATGGATAATTCATTCCGCCAAGGTATGAGCTGGTTTATCTTTTCGGAGGTCATGTTTTTCGCTGCATTTTTTGGCGCCTTACTATATTTACGCGTATTTTCAATACCTTGGTTAGGAGGAGCAGGTAATAATGCAGAAACAGCAGCAGTGCTTTGGCCAGACTTTGTTGCTCAATGGCCTTTATTAACAACACCTGACGGCACAACCACCACAGAAATGGGCTGGTTTGGATTACCCTTAGTTAATACTGTTTTATTATTGACCTCTTCGATTACCGCCCACTTTGCGCATAATGCCTTAATTAAGAATGACCGCAAGCCGTTAAAAGCATGGTTGGGAATTACCATAATACTTGGCGTAGCGTTTATGTGTTTTCAAGTATTGGAATACTCACATGGTTACTCTGAAGAAATGCGTCTATTTCTTGATAGTGGTGTCTACGGTAATACTTTTTACTTATTAACTGGCTTTCACGGTATGCACGTTACTTTGGGCTGTATTATGTTAATCGTAATGTGGTTGAGAGTATTAAAAGGACATTTCACTCCGGAGAATCATTTTGCGTTTCAAGCGGCAAGTTGGTATTGGCATTTTGTTGATGTAGTGTGGGTAATGCTTTTTGTTTTTGTTTATATTTTATAAGGTCTGATTTTTTGCAGTATGCTAATTCCCCAAAAAAAATATTAGCTAAATCATTAGTGAGAAACGCCCTTTGGTTAGGGCTAACGCTTATCGTCTTTATTTGTTTGGTTAAATTGTCTTTTTGGCAATATAACCGCGGCTTTGAAAAAGAACAGCGCAGTCTCCGTATTACACAACTTAATGCGGAGTCTCCGTTAACCTTAAAGGAGATAGTTGACCTATCGAAGGACAAGAATTTTACCGGTAAAGAGAGTATTAACGACTTTCCTGTCACCATAAATGGGCAGTTTAATGGTGACTATATATTCCTACTCGATAACCAAGTTGAGAAGAGCTCTTTAGGCTACCGAGTATTACAAGTAGTACAAACGCCAACTCATGCTGTATTAGTTAATTTAGGCTGGGTGCAGGGGTCAATCGATCGAAACGTACTTCCTGAGATTACTCCCTTACAGGGACAGTTTTTATTCCATGGTCATGTGCGTATTATTGAGCAAGGCATAATGCTGCAAGCACAAGACTTTAGCCAACCAAGTTGGCCATTACGTGTACAACAAATTGAATTGGATAAATTTTCTACCTTAGTATCCCCCATTATAAATAAGCCTCTCCTGCCCTTTGTTATCTATGTCGCCCCAAAAGAAACCCTTGGTTATATAAAAAATTGGCATCCTATGGTGATGCCAGCAGAAAAACATTTTGGCTATGCCTTTCAATGGGCAGCTTTGGCCCTAGCCTGGCTAATATTAATGATTAGTTTGCGGATAAAAACACAAAAATCTGCACGTGTTGCTAGCGAAGATTCATCTGATGTATTACAGAATAGTTAAGCGAACAATATTCACAACACTCCACATAATAATAAAAAGAAAATAAGGCGTTAATATATGGCTACTTCAATAAACCCAAACGATTCAAGTGATAGCAGTACTGTTTCCCTGACAAGTAACAGTATCAATAATCCAGCCCATACTTCGACCCATCATGCCAAAAATAAAAATCGTCGCAGTTTACTCTTGTTACTTACGGTATTTATATTACCCATCTTATTAGCCAAATTAGCCCTAGAGAATCAATGGTTAGACTTGGGTGTAACCAATCAAGGTAAGCTATTAGAGCGGCCATTAACCCTAGATGAGTTAGGCATTGACTCGTCTGAATTTACCAAACAATGGCTGATTATTTATCGATTACCCAATGTATGTCCTGAACTATGTTTACATAGTATTGAAGCCGTACATAACAGCTATGTTGCTTTAGGAAAAGATATGCCGCGAGTCTCTGCGGTATTAATCAAGAAAAACATTTTTTCTGCCGAGCAAAATAAGCAACTTTCCAAGAGCCAATGGCAAGTGCTGACCTTAACACCGCAAATGAATAATTTACTTCAAGAGCCACAAGTTCTTATCGCCGACCCCTTAGGCAACATAATTTTAAGGCATCAACTACCAGAGAGTGTCGAACAACAACCCGCTTTTGGTAAAGCTATTATTACCGATATGAAAAAGCTTTTGAAATATTCTAAGGTGGGTTAACTAAATGACAGAAAACAATAAAAATACGCAAACATTGCGCCGATTAGTATTAACCAGTTTGTTGTTAGCGATTGTTGTGATTGGCTTAGGCGCTTACACTCGTTTAACGCACGCTGGTTTAGGCTGCCCTGATTGGCCAACATGTTATGGCTTACTTGACGTACCTCAAACCAGTGCACAAATAGCGGTTGCAGAGCAAGCTTTCCCACAAAGACCAGTAGAACCTGCAAAAGCGTGGAATGAAATGATTCACCGCTACTTTGCCGGTAGTCTTGGGTTGCTTATTGCTGCTATTGCCTTCTTTTCGATTAAGTTACGTTTTTCTAAAACTGTCAGGGGTAGGTACCCTGTTTTTCTGCCGTTATTCATATTATGCGTTGTTATCTTTCAGGCTGCACTTGGCATGTGGACGGTAACACTGAAATTAATGCCCATAGTAGTGATGGGCCATTTACTCGGTGGATTTACTACGATTTGTTTACTTTTCTTATTGTATTTACGCATTAATGCAAAAGGAATAAATGCCCAAGGAGCAAATTTAGTAGATGGGCAACTTAAAAAATACAGTAGTTATGCACTGTTAGGTATTACTATTTTAACCGCACAAATTGCCCTTGGAGGCTGGACTTCCTCAAATTATGCAGCGATGAGTTGTGTAGAATTACCCATTTGCCAAGGTGATTGGTTATCTGATTTAACTTTTGAGCAGTCATTTGACTTAATTCCTCCCAGTAAAGACAGCTATGAATTTGGCCACCTTGCCCATAATGAACGAGTGACTATTCATGTTGCTCATCGTTTAGGCGCTATTATTACGGGTGTGTTTCTCGCTTGGTTAGCCATCATGGTCTTTCTCAAAGCAAGAAACCACTCGATAAAGAGTGCGGCAATTATCTTACTCAGTTTATTAATAATTCAAATTAGTTTAGGAGTGAGTAATATTTGGTTTTCTTTGCCACTTAAGGTGGCTGTGGCGCACAACTTAGTTGCCGCCTGTTTGATGTTAAGTTTAATTGCCTTAGCTTATAAGTTACGAAAAAATTCCGAGGAGTCTCTCTATGAGTAAAGATATCAATAACACTATTTCACCGGTAATTAATGCCGACCAGCAAGTATTTTCCATGGGTGTTATGCTTACGAATTGGCGTGCCTATTACGATATAACAAAACCAAAAGTTGTTGCTTTACTGGTACTGACAGCATTAGTGGGTATGAGTTTGTCCGTTCCAGGAGGTCTGCCATGGCAATTATTATTACCTGCCATGCTAGGCATCGCTTTATTATCTTCAGCAGCAGCAGCTATTAATCATATCGTCGATGAAAAAATTGATACCGTTATGGGCAGAACTCATAATCGGCCTTTACCTGAGGGGAGAATTAGTGCCACCAATGCTATTGTATTTGCTACAAGCATAGCCTTGTTAGGTTTTATTATTCTGTATGCCTTAGTCAATCCACTTACCGCATTTTTAACCTTAGCTGGCTTAGTTGGTTATAGTTTTGTTTATACTATGTATTTAAAACGTGCTACCCCGCAAAATATCACTATTGGCGGTTTAGCAGGTGCTATCCCTCCTTTATTGGGTTGGACAGCAATGACAAATGAAATAGCACCTAACGCCTTATTATTAGTGTTGATTATTTTTACTTGGACCCCTCCACACTTCTGGGCATTAGCAATTCACCGTAAAGATGATTATGCCAAAGTTAATATTCCTATGCTGCCTGTAACTCATGGAGTAAGTTTCACTAAAACTCAGATATTGTTATATACCGTATTACTCTTCGTTGTTTGCTTATTGCCTTATTTAGTTGGCATGAGTAATTGGCTGTATTTAGTCGGAGCGTGTAGTTTAAATTTGATTTTCTTTGGTTATGCTTGGCAACTCAAGTTTCATGCAAAAGAAGACACTGCGATGGCAACATTCAAATTTTCCATCATTCATTTAATGTTACTTTTCATTATTTTGCTACTTGACCATTATTGGTTACCAATGAGTTAGCTCCAATATTTTGGTAATCAAGCTTCACAAGAGTTTCAATACACATAGGGTTTCAATGAATAAAATTATCTATGGCATTATTGCCTTACTATCAATCAGTGCTGGTGCCGTTGGTTTTTATCTTATTACGCAAAATGAGCAATTACCCCCACCAGAATTTGCTTTGCACTATCAACAAGCCCGATCCATCTCAGCTTTTAGTTTAACTGATGAGTTGGGACAGCCTTTTAACAATACACAATTACTCGATAAATGGTCATTAGTGTTTTTTGGCTATACTTCCTGTCCTGATGTATGTCCCACGACCCTACAAAACCTTAATTTTATCTATGACGATCTCACGACCATTGCCAGTAATAGTCAAGTATTATTGGTGTCTGTTGATCCGAAAAGAGACACGACTAAAAAGCTTAAACAGTACATTGAGTATTTCAATCCTAACTTCAAAGCACTGCGGGCGGAGCACGATATTCTTTTTCCTCTTTCACGGAATTTGGGCTTGATGTACGCCATCACCACCAAAAAGACAAATAACAAAGAGAGTGATGTAGCAGAAAAAGATGAAAGTTACTGGGTTGATCACAGCGCATCATTAG
>Ga0209396_1001922_pt1 | contig 22349 bp, 19 predicted proteins | sample GOMGulsemesocosm_6_FD_184638 | JGI IMG/M metagenome (GOLD analysis project Ga0209396, IMG submission 184638) | Methane-oxidizing microbial communities from mesocosms in the Gulf of Mexico - GOM8C Gulf of Mexico (SPAdes) (version 2) | ecosystem: Environmental > Aquatic > Marine > Cold seeps... | reverse complement strand
CTGTTCATTCTTCGCTAAGTTGTCCATGACATATTCAGTAATTTCTTGTTCACGTAAGGCAATATTTTCCACCCCCATTGCATCTTTAACTTTAATCGCTAAAGCGGTACGAATGCACTGCAAAAACCCAGGAGTGCCTCCATCTTCACGCAAAGCAATATCATCAAAAAAGCTATGTTCTCCCCATGGATTTGTCCAAGTAACGGTGCCGCCACCGGGATGATCAGGTACCTTATTTTTATACAGTGCTTTATTAAAGACCAATACACCCGAACTACCAGGACCACCCAGGAATTTGTGTGGTGAAAAGAAGATAGCATCAAGGGCTTGTTTTGGGTTTGTTGGGTGCATATCAATATCAACATATGGCGCTGAACAAGCAAAATCGATAAAGCATAAACCACCATGTTCGTGCATCATTTCAGCCAGTTGATAATAAGGCGTTTTAATACCGGTAACATTTGAACAAGCAGAGAAGGAGCCTATTTTTACTTGGCGATGTTGATATTTCTCTAATAACAATTGCAAGTGCTCTATTGAAGGCAAACCATTACTATCTGGGTCAACAATTTCTAATGTCACATCACATTCATACCAAGACGTTTGGTTTGAGTGGTGCTCCATATGGGTAATAAATACAACCGGTTTATCAGCTTCATCAAAATTAACTTGGTCCTGCATACGCTCAGGAATACGTAATCCTAAAATACGCTGGAATTTATTGATAACACCAGTCATGCCAGCATCCGCGGTGATCAAAACATCGTTCTCACAAGCGTTGATATGTTTCTTAATTATATGTTGAGCTTCATGATAAGCATGTGTCATTGCGCTACCGGTCAAATTTGTTTCGGTATGGGTATTAGCAACAAAAGGGCCTAAGGTATTGGTAATGTAGTCTTCAACCGGTTGATATAATCGACCACTAGCAGTCCAATCTGCATAAATAATAGGTAGGTCTTGACCATTGATATTATGTGTTAAATCATTACCAATAACATGACGACGAAAAGGAAGGAAATAATTTTCTAGAGACATAACAGAACCACAAGCTTGTTCAATTGAATAATATCATTCTACCAAACCGGCAATTTCACACAATATAAAACCACAAAACGAAAGCATTAAGCAAATATATTCCCAGACAACTAGAAATGTAGAATATTACAATCAATTTTGTGACAGTAACCCCCAAAGGGAGAATATATTTTTAATAATGCTGAAATAATGGAAAATTATTTAGAACAATTGGCCTTGCTCTTCATTTTGATGATTGGTTAGTTGCCAATTAATTGCAGTTTTACCTGTCAGCTCTAACCAAGCATTTGCTTTAGAGAAGTGGCGACAACCAAAAAAACCACGATATGCCGATAAAGGTGACGGATGTACCTCAGTTAAAACACAATGTTTATCTTGGTCTATTTTTTTTCCTTTTTTCTGGGCATGACTACCCCATAAGAGAAAAACACAACCTTCATTGTTTTGATTAATTTCTTCTATAATGACCTCGGTAAACTGCTCCCAACCCAACTTTGCATGGGAGTGTGCTTGCCCTTGCTTTACGGTTAATACCGTATTAATTAATAATACCCCTTGTTTAGCCCACTCAATTAAGTTGCCATGATTAGGAGGACTAAAACCTTCGATATCAGCTGTTAACTCTTTATAAATATTGGCTAACGAAGGGGGGATTTTAACCTCTGGATGCACTGAAAAAGCTAAACCATGTGCTTGCGGTTGGTTTTGCTTTCCTACACCATGGTAAGGATCTTGCCCTAAGACCACCACTTTTATATCACTGAGATCACAAGGTTTAAAAGCACTAAATACATCTTGTTCGGTAGGAAAAATTTCCTCGCCCTGTTGGCGTTGTTGTGTCACTTCATTTTGTAAGGCAATAAAATACGGCTGCTGTGCTTCACGATCAATGATCGCTTGCCACTGAGGTTGAATGTTAGGCATAAAAAAGGGCAGTTGTTAATAACTACCCTTAGTTTAACTGAAGCCTTTAAAAGCCGTTAGCTTATTTATGCTTTAGCCAATAAATAAGCTCTTAATTCGTTAAAATCATTACCCTGGTCAACAGAAAGCGTAGTTTCACTAGCACAGTCGGCTAATTCTTTTGGTAAACCAATCGGGTGCCCTAGAGTACTTTCCACAACTTCTTTAAATTTAGCTGGATGAGCAGTTCCTAAGAAAACACCAAACTCGTCATCATTGGCATTATATTGCAAAGCCTTATAAGCAACAGCAGCATGTGGCTCACTGATATAACCTAACTTAGCGAGAGCAATGACAGTCATCTGTGTTTGTTCTTCGTCAATTGAGACTGAGCTAACACAATCTTTATCAACTAATTCCGCTTTAAGCATATGTTCAACACGTGGCCAATTATTTGGATTACTTACATCCATGGCATTAGACAATGTGGCTACGGTGTCATTAGGTGACCATTCTCCCGTTTGTAGATAACGAGGCACTGTATCATTGGCATTGGTTGCCGCGATAAAACGTTTAATAGGTAAACCCATCGCTTTAGCAAATAAACCTGCGGTTAAATTACCAAAGTTACCACTTGGTACTGAAACAACTAAATTATTTAAAGCTGCTTTGCCTTTTTGGCGATAAAGTTGCGCAATTGCTTCGAAGTAATAACAAATTTGCGCTAACAAGCGACTAATGTTTATTGAGTTAGCTGAATTTAAGCCTATTGCTTCTTTTAGTTCTTTATCATCAAAAGATTGTTTGACTAGCGCTTGGCAATCATCAAAGTCGCCATCAATAGCAATAGTTTCAATATTTCCACCTAAAGTAGTAAACATTTTTTCTTGTAATAAACTGATCTTGCCTTTTGGATACATGATAACAACACGAATATTATCTATACCATGAAATGCATGAGCAACAGCAGCACCGGTATCACCAGAAGTAGCAGTTAAGATAGTGATTTTTTTGTCTTGTCCATCTTTGGCATTGAACGCTTGTAAACAGCGCGCCATAAAACGGGCACCAAAATCTTTAAAGGCTAAAGTGGGTCCATGAAATAATTCTAAAATGGCACGATTTTCACTGATCGGTTGAATTTGTGCTGGGAAATTAAATGCATCGGTGACAATTTCAGTTAATTGCTCTTCACTTAAGTCCTCACTTACAAATGGGTGCAATACTTTCACACTACGCTCAACTAGAGGTAATGCTAATAATTCCTCTATATTGTCAAAGCTTGGTATATTTTCTGGAAAGAATAAGCCTTGATTACGGCCTAACCCTTGTTTTACTGCGCCAGCAAAACTGACTTGTTCATCGTTTTCTTTCAGATTATAAAATTTCACTTGTTACTTCCTTAAAACGGCTTGTCAGTTACTCTTCTGGTAACTGACAAGCGCCTTGATTATCGGCTTTGCATACGTGAACAAACCCTTCACATACACCTGAGCTTAATGTTTTTAAATAATTTTTTGCAAGCCACTGAGCAAAAGCTTGAGCTTTTTCTTTATCATCAGTCACACAGAACAATGTTGGCCCTGAGCCAGAAATACCTACGGCTAAACACCCTTGCGCTGACAAATACTGGCATGCTTGCTCAAAACCCGGTAATAAGTGCTTACGGTAGGGTTCTGCAACAATATCTGTGACTACTGAAAATGCTTGTTTTTTATCGTGACGATGACAAGCATCAACAAAAGTCGCTAAGTTTTGACCAAAGCTGATCACTTCGCTGCGAGAATAACTGTCGGGTAATACTTCACGTGCCGCTTTGGTTGATACTTCGATGCCAGGGTACGCCATGACAAAATAACAATCGTCAAACGAAGGTAAAGTTCTAGTAATAACTTGGCTGTCAGGTACCATCAGTTGCATGCCACCGTAATAACATGGCGCAACATTATCATAGTGTAAACTACCACTAATCTGCGCTTCCATTTGCCCCATCATTAATAACATTTGCTCTTTATCAAAGCTAAAGTCATTGTTTTTTTGATAGTAACAATTTAACGCTTCAAGTGCAGCTACTACAGAGCAGGCACTAGAGCCTAATCCACTGCCAACCGGCATCTTTTTATCTAAGGTTAATTTTACTGTTTCAACGGGTTGTTCTGCATCAATTAACGCTTTATTAAATAACGCTAAACAATGCCAAACAATGTTATCTGTTGGCTCACTCGGCAATTTTTTCGCAAATACACCTTCTACAGCTAAACTATTTGAATCACTTGATTCAACCGAAACAACATCACCCAATAAAGTGCCATCAATCGGTTTAACAGCCAATCCTAAAACGTCAAAACCAACGCTGACATTACCGATAGAAGCTGGAGCAAATACTGATACTTTCATTTTATTGATAACCCTTCATTTTTAAACTCTTATTTTATCTGCATATTTGTCAAAGACACTTTTTAAAGTGTACATTTCTTAATGGCATTAATGCTGTTGTTCCCAAGCGAGAGTTCTTAGGATATCACCAAAAACACCCGCTGCTGTTACTGCAGCGCCAGCACCATAACCACGTAATACAAAAGGTAATGGCTGATAATAGCGACTATGAATGGCGAGGGCATTTTCACCGTCTTTAATGCTGTGTAATGGATGACTTTGATCCACAGCTTCTATTGAAACTTGGCATTCTCCATCAACAATATTACCGATATAGCGTAATACTTTACCTTCAGCACTAGCGGTAGCAATTCGATCAGCAAATGGGCTATCAAGTTTTTCAAGGTTTTTCATAAAAGTATCAACATCACCACTGTCATCAAAATCGTCTGATAAAACAGAATCTACTTTAATATCCGATAGCTCTAATTGTAAGCCTGCTTCGCGCGCCATAATGAGTAATTTACGAGCCACATCCATACCACTTAAATCATCACGAGGATCAGGCTCTGTAAAACCGTTTTCTTTAGCAATAGCCGTTGCCTCAGAAAGCTTCATGCCTTCATCTAATTTGCCAAATATGTATGAAAGTGAACCTGATAAGACCCCTTCAAACCTTAATAATTCATCGCCTGCTTTTAATAAGTTTTGAAAAGTATCAATAACCGGTAATCCAGCACCTACCGTTGTTTCATATAAAAATCTGCGGTTGGTTTTTTGCGCCGCTTCTCTTAACGCTTGATAATACTGCCATGAGTCAGTATTGGCTTTTTTGTTTGGTGTTACAACATGGAAACCTTCTTCGAGAAAATCAACATAACTCATCGCAAGTGCTTCATTAGAAGTAGAATCAACTAAAACAGGGTTAATCAGATGGTTTTCACGAACAAAAGCTTTAATATTTTCAGCATTAACAGCGACGGGATCTTTACCTAGTAACCCTTGCCAATTTTCCAAATCAATACCGTTGGTATCAAAAACCATGCCTTTACTATTGGCTATGCCATAAACTTTTAAGGCAATATTTTGCTCTTTCAGTTTTGGTTGTTGACGGGCAATCTGGGCAATTAGTTCGCTGCCAACCACACCACAACCAACAAGGAATACATCAATAGTTGGTTTATGTGAAAAGAAATTTTGGTGACTGACTTTCATCGCGTCTGTACATTTACGTTTTTCAATGACTACAGAAATACTACGTTCTGATGAATCTTGTGCAATAGCAACTACATTCACTCTTGCTTGCGCTAATGAGCTGAAGAACTTCGCCGCAACACCTTGTTGGTGATGCATACCATCACCAACTAATGAAACAATCGATAAATCATCAGTTAATGATAATGGCTCTAATAGACCATTAAGTAATTCAAGTTCAAACTCTTCCGTTAAACTTTGTTTGGCCAACTGAGCATCAGCAGAATGAATACAAAAACTTATACAATACTCACTTGATGATTGGCTGATCAAAACAATAGAGATACTTTCACGACTCATGGTAGCAAATACTCGACTTGCCATACCAACCATGCCTTTCATTCCCGGGCCTGAAACATTGACCATGGTTAAATCATCAAGGTTTGAAATCGCTTTAACTTGTTTTTTCTGATCATTTTCATTCGCAATCAAGGTCCCTTCAGCAGAAGGGTTGCCAGTATTCTTGATCAAACATGGGATATGATATTGGGCAATTGGGCCAATAGTTTTTGGATGTAAGACACTTGCGCCAAAATAGGATAATTCCATCGCTTCTTGATAAGACAAATAATCAAGTAATCTGGCATCTTTGATCAGACGAGGATCGGCATTGTATACACCGTCTACATCGGTCCAAATTTCACAACATTCGGCTTGAGTACATACTGCAAGCACAGCAGCGGAGTAATCTGAGCCATTACGGCCTAAAGTAGTCACTTGTCCCTGGCTATCAACACCAATAAATCCTGGCATTAAACTGATCTTATTCAGATTTTCAAATTGCACCTGAAATTTTTCTTTACACAGCACCAAGTCTGCAAGTGCGTTTAATGAAACATCATTTGTTCTTAAGAATTTTTCTGGCTCAAGTACCGACACCTCGATATCGCTAGTGCGTAATACCGAATCAAGAATAGCAACACTCATCCGTTCACCAATACTGATAATAATGGCACGGATATGATCTGGGCAATAAGACAACATTGTTGCCCCTTGTAGATAACGCCCTAGTTGATGTTCCCAATTTGCCAAGGTTTGCTCGGCATGTTTAACGTCAAAATTTGCTAAAGTCGCAGATAAATCACCAATAATAGTTTCTATCGCTTGTCTAAAATGTTTGAGATCATTTTGTAATTTAATTTCATCAGAAATATTTTCTGCCATAGCGACTAAATGATTAGTGACACCTTGTGGCGCAGAAACAACAATAGCAAGCTCTGAAGACGAACTTTTACTTTTGATGATATTAGCAACTTGAACAAAACGTTCAGCAGATGCCAACGACGAACCACCAAATTTTAACACACGCATTTTTACTTCCCCTAAAACAAAAAAAAGCCCGTAACCTTTATGGTCACGGGCTTTGATAAAATACTTTCTTTTACACGTTAGCCAATGACCACCATCCCGGTGAGGGTGGTAGTGGTAATAATAATGGTATTACGGGTAATTTTTCTCATGGCTATAAAATGCCTGAAATGATTTTTTCTGTCAATATATATTTATGAATAGAATTAGAACATTTGTGAATAAAGGCAGGCAAAAATCGTATAAATATCTAAAAAGTACGAAGACTTATTGTTGTTCAAAGCAGTTATATGAAAGTTTATTACAAAAACACCGTGCTATTAATTACTTATTTATCTAACACCTGCCGCATGATTAGGGCCATTGCAGTTGAGATTGGTGTGTTTTAAGCCAGAGCTTAGCTTCTTTATAATGAGGGAAATATTGTTCAACCAGTGACCAGAATTGAGCACTATGGTTTAAATGCTGCAAATGACATAACTCATGAACAACTACATAATCGATCACCCAATCAGGCGTCATCATCAATAAATAGTTAAAGCTTAGCTCGCCTCTGCTATTACAACTCCCCCAACGTGCTTTGTAAAAACGCACCTTGATACTCGTTGGGTGAAGATTTAATAAAGGACAAAAGTGAAGTAACTTTTGCTCTAAAACCGCGATGGCTGATGTTTTGAACCAATCAGCTAATAGCTGTTTGATTTTAGTTTGTTGCTGGGTGGTTGATTGACTTTGTACATTTTCTTTCAGCGTTACCAATAACGTATCATTGGATTCATTTACAGAATTATGATTAGCAAACTGTAGCTTAATTACTTTTTGTTGACCTTTAAGCCATATAGAGCCGCCATCTTTGAAGGTAATGCCCTCATCAAGTTCTTGTTGCTGCATAAGTAACTTAGCTGATAACCAAGACTTTTTATCTTCTATGAGTTGTTCTATATAACCTGCAGGAACATGCAAAGGAGCCCTAACTTTCACTTTACCGTGTTGTACTTGTAAGGCGATGCTTTTTCGACGCGGGCTCCTAATCAGCTGATATTCAAACACAGTTTATTCCTTTGCGCTTAATTAGCCGCTTGACAATGTTATGATTGAATAAATATTAAGCCACATCTTCTGCTTGTTCTGCAGCAGTCGCTGCTGGTTGTTTATCAGCAGGCGTTGCAGCTTCTTTTTTAGTACTTTTACTTTCATTAGGCTTTTTAATCACTTTTGGCTTTTTCGCCTGCAATGCAATTAAAACCTCTTCTCGATGCTGCGCTAAATAAATACTTAGCTCTTCTCTAAGTGCTTCTGTCAACTTAATAGGAGCAGTTTCAAGCATATCGGTGAGGCTATCTGCCATGTCCAACATTTTGTCATATTCATCTGCGGCTTTCTTATCCATAAATGTTTCAACCTCCACACCTTGTCTTATGACAACAAATCGACTTTCAACGGCCATTGTTTTCCCTTATTTAACGAAATGCGACTCAAGCTATTATCATAAACGAAGTAATGAACACCACAAGAGCTGTATATAAAGCCAGTAGATTACCTTGTTTACATCAAAATGCAATACCAAAATAGATAATTTAGCTGAATTGACCTGTCATTGGTCATGCGGTGATTTACAGCTAGTGTTTATTTAATATGTCATTTTAGCGACGAATGTAAAAGTCTATGACAAACATTGTAATAACTAATTTTTATATACCTAACAATAACAACTAGATAGAGATTATTGCACCAATATACAAACTCAAACTTATTTACATTCACCCATACTTTCTTTGCAACTTTTATTGAAAAAAGCGCCACTATTAATACGTACCAAGCAGCAAGACACTAACCGTCACTAAAGCGTAATCATTAATTATTTTTGGAGAGTTATCATGAGTAAAGTTAAATCAATCACCACAGCATTAATCACTTTTTCTTTGTTAATCGGTGCAAGTTTCACCAGTTCAGCCATGGACAAACATATGGAAACAGCTTTGATCAACGTATGTAAAGCGGCAAAAAGCCAGAGTATGTTCAAATACACAAAAACTGTGAAGTCTTATCATTTAAATAGCAAAACCGTCGCCGCAAAAGTGATGTGTAATGGTGATGATATTGCTGATTTTGCCAGAAAACATGGTTCTTATAAAGTTGCCAGTAAATTAGAAAAAAGCCTTCAAGGTAACGTAAGTATTACTGATGTTGCTTCATTAAATAAAATCAATGTTAATTTTGTTGAATAATAGAGACAAATACTGATTCATTAATTTCTACTTAAGCCTGAAACTTGAGGCAACATGGTTACTTTCTATGAATGTTCAGCCCTAACGCGGTATATGACTTATCACGTTAAGGCTGTTCTCATAGGGATAGTAATCTGGGAGTTCTGTCTCTTAAAGATTAAGCAATATTAGCAAATTGATTCATGGTATTGTCTTTACCGCCTGCTTTTAAGGCTGCTTCACCAGCAAAATAGCCTTTATGATCATCCCCCATATCTGAACCTGCCATATTTTGATGTTTAACACAGGCGATCCCTTGACGTATTTCTTTACGTTGCACACCTGCCACGTAACCTAACATGCCTTGGTCACCAAAATATTCTTTCGCCAAATTATCAGTAGACAATGCTGCGGTATGATAAGTAGGCAAGGTGATTAAGTGATGGAAAATTCCAGCATCTTTTGCAGCGTCTGCTTGGAATGTTCGAATTTTCTCATCCGCGGCTATCGCCAGTTCAGTGCTGTCGTAATCCGCACTCATTAAACGATTACGGTCATAGGCAGAAACATCTTGTCCAGCTTCTTCCATGCCATCAAAAATTTGCTGACGGAAATTTAATGTCCAGTTAAATGATGGCGAATTGTTATAAACCAATTTAGCATTAGGTACGGCTTGACGAATTTCATTGATCATCGCACCAATTTGGCCAATATGTGGTTTTTCAGTTTCAATCCAAATTAGATCAGCACCGTTTTGCAATGAAGTGATACTGTCTAAAATACATCGAGCTTCACCTGTACCCTTTTTAAATTGATATAAGTTACTTGGTAAACGTTTAGGACGAACCAGTTTGCCATTTTGTTTAATGACGACATCACCATTGCCCAAGTCATCTGTTGATACTTCATCACAGTCTAAAAAGCTATTGTATTGGTCACCTAAGTCACCAGGCTCTTTAGTAACGGCAATTTGTTTCGTCAAACCAGCCCCTAATGAATCGGTACGTGCAACAATAACTCCATCATCCACACCTAATTCCATGAATGCGTATCGAACCGCGTTAATTTTTGCTAGGAAATCTTCATGAGGCACAGTAACCTTGCCGTCTTGGTGACCACATTGTTTTTCGTCAGAGACTTGGTTTTCTATCTGAATACAACAAGCACCAGCTTCGATCATTTGCTTGGCCATTAAATATGTAGCTTCTGCATTACCAAAACCCGCATCAATATCAGCAATAATAGGCACCACATGGGTTACATATCCGTCAATTTTTCCTTGTACTTCTGCTTCTTTTAACTCATCACCAGCTTCACGTGAGGCATCAAGCTCTCGAAATAAGCCGCCTAATTCACGAGCATCGGCTTGGCGTAAAAAGGTATATAACTCTGCGATTAGACTCGCTACTGAGGTTTTTTCATGCATTGACTGATCAGGAAGTGGGCCAAAGTCAGAACGAAGCGCTGCAACCATCCAGCCTGAAAGGTATAAATAACGCCGATCAGTATTTTCAAAATGTTTCTTAATAGAAATCATTTTTTGTTGGCCTATAAAGCCATGCCAACAACCCAGTGATTGAGTATACTGGCTTGAGTCAGCATCATAGGCATCCATATCTTTACGCATAATTCCTGCAGTATACTTTGCGATATCTAGACCCGTTTTAAATTGATTTTGCAAACGCATTCTAGCCACAGACTCAGGATCAATAGCTTGCCAGGTATTTTGTCTATTTAATTGTGTGGTTAATTTTTCTATCTCTTGGCGATAAGTGTTCATTTCTATTTTCTCCCCGCACCTAAGTGCAATTAATAAAGATGTTGCTCAACTAGTAAGTTGTCACACCGGATTACAAAAGACTAAACCACAACAAACACATTAATATAATATATAATTATTATCACCATCATTCACACCGTGAATATCAATGAGGCCCGCCACATAAAACACGGTACAATCAATTAGATAGGTTTCATTATGTTTTTTGATAAATACAAAATCATTAGCGTTATTCCACTATCTGTTGAAAATATACTTGCTTTCACCACTAGCAAGTGACATATACTGTGTTTATCAGTTTTATAAAAAGTATTTCCCAAATGAATATCTCCAAAATCGATTTGAACCTACTTATTTATCTTGATGTTTTATTAAGAGAAAAAAATGTTACCCGTGCTGCGGGTCAATTAAACATTACTCAACCCGCAATGAGTAATGGTTTAAAAAGATTACGTACGCTATTTAATGATCCTATTTTAGTCCGTACTTCAGACGGTATGGTGCCAACAGAACGCGCTAGGTCTTTATCTCCAGTGATCAGAAAAATTTTGTTGGAGCTTGAAGAAGCCTTGCAAGGAGAAGAAGAATTTAATGAAAAACATAGTCAACGCGTGTTTCGCATCATGGCCAGTGACTATGCTGCGTCAACTCTGCTGCCAAGCTTATTACGTAAGATAAATAAAATAGCGCCAAATGTGACTATCGATATTATGACGCCGAGTGATGTCACTTTTCATGATGTTGAAGCAGGTAAAATTGATATGGCAATAAACCGCTTTGATGAGTTACCGCAATCTTTTCATCAAAAAACCATCTGGCGAGATACCTTTTCTTGTTTATTGAGTGCAGACAATGAAGTGGTAACAAAATTTAATTTAAACAGCTATTTAGATTCTAAACATGTATGGGTATCAAAAACCGGCTTTGGCGTAGGTGTTGGCATGGATCCGAAAGACGTGCAAAAGCTTGGTTGGGTAGATGAGGCTCTCGCTCGTTTAGGTAAAAAACGTGATATCAAAGTATTCACTAGAAACTACCATGTCGCGATGCAACTCGCCTATGAAGATGGTTTGGTGGCAACACTGCCAACAAAAGCTGCCATGTTGCATAAAAACGATAGCAATTACACAATTGTTAAACCACCTTTTGAAATACCCGATATTGAATTAAAAATGATCTGGAGTCCGTTATTACATCATGATGCAAGTCACATATGGTTTAGACAATTAGTTATTGAAGCCGCAAACGACCAAGAAAAACGTTAGTTGGCACTGATGAAAGATGCACTTTATTCATTAATAGCCATCTCATTATGTTTATTGTTCGGCTATGTTGTAAAAAGTTTTTTCGGCGGATTGCCCTCAAGCCTATATGGCATGGTTACCTTTACTTTATTACTGCATTTCCGCCTTTGTGATCCCGCACGGGTAAAGGTTACTGTTGCTTGGGCGATTAAACATATGGGGATTTGTTTTGTTCCCGCAGGCGTCGGTATTATCAATAACTACCAACTGATAAAAAACTATGGTCTTGCCTTGATCAGCATTACTTTTCTGACAACTTTTTTTGTTTTAACACTCGTTGGTGTTATTTTTCAATATCTGGAAAATAAATCCCAACCAACCTCTAATTCCCTTTAATACTGATGATTATCACACTATTACTGAACATATTGCTCTATTCTTCGTTAACTCTCTTGATCTATCTGCCTTTTGTTCATTGGCAAAATAAACTCAATAAAATTTGGTTCAATCCGATGTTATTCACCATTTTCATCGTGATCGGCATTTTACTCACTTTTGATATTAGTTACCAAAACTATGCTCAGGCAACCACAGGATTAAGTCATTTATTAGAACCCGCTGTTGTTGCGCTCGGCTATCCCTTATATCAACAGTTACATGTCATGAGATCCAAATGGAAACAGATAATGATTTTATTAACGATTGCTGCCGTTGCGGTGATCGCGGTCAGTTATACATTTACCATGCTGGTGATAAAGCTACCCGCTGTGGCAGTGTCACTTTCCCTTAAATCAATAACTATGCCGATAGGTATTGCCTTAACGGAACAACTACAAGGGAATAGTGCTATCACGGCTTTTGCAATTATTCTCGCTGGACTATTTGGCGCTATTTTAGGCATAAAATGGTTAACCTTCATCAATATCACATCACCAAAAGCACAAGGACTGGCCATTGGTACAGCAAGCCATGTACTTGGGACTGCAACCATTAGCCAACTCAGTTATCAACATGCCGCCTATAGCTCACTCGCTCTAATTGTGTCAGCAACTATCACTGCGATAATTTCTCCCTCTTTGATCACTGAACTTCAATTGATATACCCCTAAAGGATATTCACACCAAAAACGAATCCTAAACTTTCATTCACACAATGAATACCAGTTATCATCAATGACAATATTGTAATCAAAAAAACAGCGAAGAATTACAAATCCTTATTTATCATTGACTTGAAATAAATAAATTGACGTAACTTCCTATATAACAATACATAATCACTTTCAGATATTTTTACCCTATTGCTTGTTCCTGCCGATCTACCTACATTCCCCTTAACAATGGTTAATTACTTTTTTAAATAGGGCTTATTCATGTCTTCAACAGTCAATATTTCAGACTTAAAAATTTCTCCGTGTTTATATCATTTCATTGAGCAAGATGTATTACCTAACCTAGCCATTGATGGACAATATTTTTGGCAAGAGTTCTCAAGAATCATCTATAAGTTAATGCCGATAAATAAGCAGCTTTTAGCTACCAGAGAAGAATTACAGCAACAAATCACTGAATGGCATCAAACTCATCAAGCTGAAAAATTCAACGCATTAGAATACAAAGAGTTTTTAGTTAAAATTGGCTACATTGCTCCGCAAGTAGACGATTTCTCGATATCAACTACTAATGTAGATAAAGAGTTAGCTACCATGGCAGGTCCACAATTAGTGGTACCTATTATGAATGCAAGGTTTGCTCTAAACGCTGTGAATGCACGTTGGGGAAGTTTATATGATGCATTATATGGCACCGATACTATTTCAGAGCAAAATGGCGCAGAAAAAACAGCCAGCTACAACCCTATTCGAGGCAAAAAGGTTATTGCTTTTGCACGTGATTTTCTTGATCAGCATTTACCTTTATCGCAGGGCAGTCATCATCAGGCGATCAAATATACAATTGAACAGCAAGGTTTAATTATCACCTTGGCAGATCAACAACACATTACCTTAACAAATCCGACTCAGTTTCTTGGTTTTCAGGGAACGGACTCTCATCCAACAGCGTTATTATTTGCTAATAATGGTTTACATTTTGAGATCAACTTTGATGACAAGAGTGAAATTGCCAAAAGCGATTTGGCTGGCATCAGCGACATTACTTTAGAAGCAGCGTTAACCACTATAATGGATTGTGAAGACTCTGTTGCGGCAGTCGATGCACAAGACAAAGTAATTGCATATAAGAACTGGCTTGGCTTAAACAAAGGCGACCTCACTGAGCAAGTAAGTAAAAATGGACAATCCTTAACACGGATAATGGCAGCAGATCGAAGCTATCAAACCCCTGATGGTAGTACTATTTATCTTAAAGGCCGTAGCTTAATGTTCATTCGTAATGTTGGTCACTTAATGACAAACAACGCAATATTAACAACAAACAATGAAGAAGTGCCAGAAGGTATTTTGGATGCAATGATCACATCATTAATCGCCCTCTATGATGTAAATAAGAACAACCAATTAAGCAATAGCAGTGAAAAATCCATTTATATAGTTAAACCAAAAATGCATGGTCCTGATGAAGTCGCGTTTGCAAATACTTTATTTGAACAAGTTGAAGACGCACTTTCACTACCAAGGAATACTATTAAAATGGGTATTATGGATGAAGAGCGCCGTACTACTGTCAATTTAAAAGCCTGTATATCTGCTGCGAAAGACCGGGTTGTCTTTATCAATACTGGCTTTTTAGATAGAACTGGTGATGAAATTCATACCTCCATGGCTGCTGGAGCAATGGAAAGAAAAGCCGACATTAAACTCACACCTTGGATAAGTGCTTACGAAGATAATAATGTTGATATTGGTTTAGCTTGTGGATTTAGTGGCAAAGCACAGATAGGCAAAGGTATGTGGCCAATTCCTGATCAAATGGCCAATATGCTAGCGAATAAAATCAATCATCTTGAAGCAGGAGCAAATACCGCTTGGGTACCCTCCCCTACCGCGGCAACACTACATGCACTACATTATCATCGTATAAATGTTTTTGATTTACAGAAACAAATCATCAAACGTGCTCCAGCAAAACTTGAGCAGATACTAACGATTCCTTTAGCTACAGATACAAGTTGGTCAACAGAAATTATTGAGCAAGAGCTAGATAACAATGCCCAAGGCATATTAGGTTATGTCGTCAGATGGATTGACAGTGGTGTCGGTTGTTCGAAAGTGCCTGACATTAACAACATTGGTTTAATGGAGGACCGTGCTACCCTGAGGATTTCAAGCCAACATATGACAAATTGGCTAAAACATAATATTTGTACAAAACAACAAGTATTAACAAGTATGAAGAAAATGGCCAAAATAGTTGATCAACAAAATAGTTCTGACTCTACTTACTCACCGATGGGCGTTGATTTTGAACAAAACATTGCCTTTCAAGCCGCTTGTGATTTAGTCTTTAAAGGTGAGCAACAACCCAGTGGTTATACTGAGCCTTTATTGCACCAATGTAGAATCCAAAAAAAATCTCAGGGCTTATAAATAGCTATTGACCTAAAATGTTAGCAAAGATGTAAAAGTTTGAAATTTTTTTACATCTTTGTCTGTCTTCTAAATACAGCAATTTTTGACTATTAATACCGCAGCAGACCTAATAAAACGGTTAATCTCATAAATATGGCCATTTATCCCATATCGTTAGCGTTAGTTCAGTTTTGCGATTAAAGTTAGAATGTAACTAACTTTGTTACAATTGTTAGGTTTACGAAATATTCATAGATGAATTTTAGGCGAGGATGGAACAATGAAGTCATTAGGTAAAACTCTACTTATAAGCAGTTTTTTTAGCGCATTAGCGCTCGCGGGTACTTGTGCCCAAGCGACACCTAAAACACACGCTGTATCCGAAGAAGTTAATACCCAGCATAAAATTCACATCTTGTTGCTTCCTCAAATAACGAGTGAAGGCAACTCTCAACAACAGCCTTTATTATCAAAGTCGTCTAGTGATAATTCTGTACACAGAACCTGTAAAACAAAAAAGAAAAACGAATTGTATGAGTTATCAGCGATATTCAATGATAAATTACAAATGTTTCTCTCCTACTTTGATGAGCATCAGTCATACAAAATGGCTGGAAAATCTGAGTCAGCTGACGATCTTTCTGCAAGTAATAACATCCATATTCAATAAAATTATTTTTATTCAACCATTTTCTCCTTTCAAATTTTAAAGCATAAAAAAAGCCACTGAATGTGGCTTAGTGTATGTTTAATTTATTATCTAGAATTGATAACCTTTCCCTTTCTCTAATAATTTTGCCACTGTAATGTTATCTGCTGCACAGGCACTGATATCTTTCTTACTAAAAACATAAATTTTATCTTTATATCGACGCCCTTCCTTCTCACCACCTGATTTGATAATCAAACTAACATTTTCATTTTTAGGTACTGATTTCAAACCATTACCGTATAAACAAAAAGTATCAACTAAAGCTGTAGTCAGTTTTTGATAATAATCCGTCCGTTCAGATTCTTGTTGCTGTTTTTGTGCACGTTGTTGATTTCGTAATTCAGCTGATTTACTTGCCAAAGCCGCACGTGCTTTTTCTATTTCTTTACGTTGTAATTCTATCTTATTTACTTTTGCTGTCATTTCATCTTTAGACGATTTGTCAGCTCTACGCATTTGATATTCTAAATCACGCTTTTCCCGTTCAAGGTCTCGCACTTCATAAGAAAGATCACGTTGCTCATTCTTTAAGTCACGAAATACCTCTCTATCATCATTTAAAGAATCCATCACTCGTTCATAACTTTCTGCCGCTTGCTCCATAGCATTTGAGACATGCTCGTTAATATCGATTTCGTGTTTTTCATCCCGATCATTATCACTATAACTGAAACTATAGCTTCTCTCTGAGCCTTGACGTGGCGCTATAGGAGCCACCTTAGCAACAGGTGGAATATCAGGCATAACAAAATTGAAATTATAACTGCCCCAATGATTAGAATGAGAGCTTGAGTTAATGGTAAATACAACACCCTGCCCTTTCAAATATACACTCTCAACACCAGTAATCTTGGAACCTTTCCGGCCATCCTCGACAGCGACAGATGATTGAATGATTTTACTCATAATATTAAATTGTTTGTGCATATTATCAAATTCATCAGCAGCAACTGTACCGCTGAAAGCCATGAATAAAGCAGATATTATCGGGGTAAATTTGTTCATGATTGTTATTCCTCTGTTGTCCAATCAATAGGTTGTGACTGTAAACCTAAATCTGGTGAATTTTTAGGTGAGCTCTTATATGAATTACGTTCAAATTTTGTGTTTTGAAACCTAATTGTTTGTTCTAACTGTTTGAATTTCATCTTTTGATCAAATAGTTCATCCGCTCGTTCCGCATTGATGTATTGGATGAAGTCATTAATATCTTCTTTTCGTTCTTGACGCGATGCGCCCATAATATAACTAGCTAATTGTAAATTACTCTCTTGTTGTTTAACTTTTACATCAGAAGCGTAATTGGCCAAGACAACTTGCTGTTCACTCGCGAAGGCTTGTAACTTTTGTTCAACAAGCTGTGCGACTCGCTCATCTTGGCTTGTTTGGTGACTATCGGCGAAACTTAACATCAATCCTTCAGGCTTAACCACCAACTCAACTTTAAACAGCACGAGTGCAATAGCAAAACATGAGAACGCTAGTGACATTGCCGGTAAAGCACTCCACTGCCACCACGGTTGTTTATCTGAGCCAAAAGTTGCAGATCTATCCCAATTTGGTACTTCATGATCTGGAGTTACATCAACATGATGAGCGAGATGGTTCGCCGCTAACATCCTTTGATGCCAAAGTTTTTCATCAGCAAAGTCCTCATCTTTAGTTTGATGATTCCGTTGACTGGTTTTTCCTTCAAGCCACTGTGCAAATCTTTGCTCTTGGTTTATATCGTTTTTTTCAGACATAATCGAACTCCAAATGACCTTTTAATTTATCTAATGCGCTATACAATCTTGATTTTGCGGTATTTACCGATATGCCCAATTGATAGGCGATATCTTCAAATGTCGCATGTTGAAAAAATTTCAATTCAACCACCATTTTTTGATTAACCGGCAAAATTTGTAACGCTTTTTGAATATCTGCTGCTTGTTGTCCAGATGAAACATTGTGCTCTGGACAAGCATGTAAATCCTCTTCTTCCTGCTCAGGCACATCATCCAGTGACTGCATCGGTTTTTTACGTCGGTAAAACTCAATGCAACGATAATGAGCAATCTTAAATAGCCAGCCTTTAAATGGGCTATCACCCCGAAAAGATGACAAACTACGAAATACCGCAACAAATACATCTTGCATTAAATCCATGGCATCTTCTCTATTACTCACCATGCGCATAGTGTAATTAAAAAGGTGCTTTTCGTACCGCTTTACCAGCGTTATCCAGGCTGATTTTTTCCCAGCAAGCGCTTGCTTTACTAGCGTTTCATCGCTTCGTTCAAACACGCAATTTCCTATTTTTGTTATATAAAGTGATTAAATTTATTTCCATATCAGTATGCTACCTAGATTAACAATGATTCAATCAATTTATTATGATTTAACTTACTTGTTATTTATAAAGTAGTTTGAAGTTAAGAAATAGTTTGAAAATAATTATAATAAATTCATTCTTTGAAAAACATTAACTTCTTAGTCAAGTGGCCCTGCATTATCTTTCAATATATATTGTAACAATAACAACTCTCTAACCGCCAAATAAATGGGTTTTACTCTACCCTAAAATACGTTAATGTTAGCCATATAATTTCAGTAGTAGAGGTAGAACATGATCACAGCATCAGCTAGGCATATCCTTGTCGATACAGAAGAACAATGTCTAACATTAAAAACTCAGATTGAATCTGGCGACGATTTTGCAGAAATAGCGAAACAACACTCCAATTGCCCTTCTAAAAACCAAGGTGGCGCATTGGGCTCTTTTGGGCGAGGACAGATGGTCCAAGAATTTGATGAGGTAGTTTTTACAGCTGAACTCAATAAAGTACAAGGCCCAGTAAAAACACAATTTGGTTACCACTTAGTTGAAGTGACCAACCGCTCTGAATAATATTTATACCAGTTTCATTAAGTTTGTGATCTTGTTGTGCGCAGGAAAAATAATTCAGGGCAAGGCGCTCGATTGACTAATAGCTGGCTATTGGGATTGAGAGCAACGCAGCCTTGGAGTATTTTACCCCCACAAGTGGGCAATAACTTAATAAAATTGGTATAACGTTGTAGGATAGCAGAAGGTTTTAGCATAACAGGCATGCACTGATGAAGAGTGATACTGGAAATATAGATGATCTATTTAATGTATATTAATAATGTTTAAAGTGATTGGTGTTGGCTGTTATTACAAGAGAAAAACTGGAGCCATGGAAACATTTTACGAAGCAAAACTTTGAATTAGCGAACTGCTTTCGCAATTTGTTAATGCGCTTGAGTTGTTTTCAAACGCACTGACCAAAAATGAAATAGCTAGCATCGCTATTGCAGGTAACATCATTAAACTAAACACTGTTATTAAACTCAACATCACTTTCTCCGTAGGTTGTTAATAGTAAAGACGCATTAACTAGTACAAAGGTTGTGCCATAGATCAAAATAAATACTAACTCATTGATTATTAATTGAATTTATTTTTTACATTTAAAGGGAGAAACTTACATTTACTTTATTGCTTATGAAAAATGGTGATATTCGCCACTATTTAGTTTAAATGGTAACTAAAGATGTATTTATTAAAAATAGCGTATAAGTTAACTTCCCAATTTCGGGAAGCAATATCCCGGAATTGGGACATATATCCCAACAAGTGATGTGAAAAATGAACGCCTTAACAACCCACTTTGGCAAAGGCTGTTTTTAAAACTTCACTGTTCGCTCCCTCTTGTCCTGAGTTTTCACTCAAGTAACGACGAAATTGTTTGGCTCCTGGTAAACCATTACACAAGCCTAACATATGACGAACAACATGCCATGAACGACCCCCTGTCGCCACATAAGCATCTATATATTCACACATCGCTTCTATGATCTGTTCACGAGATTTAACCGGTTCTTGCAGTCCCCATAATTGCTGATCTGCCTCTGCCAGCATATAGGGGTTTTGATAGACTTCACGCCCTATCATCACACCATCAAGGTGAGCTAAATGCACCTTAGCTTCGTCAAAGGTTTTAATGCCACCGTTGATTGAAATTTCTAAGGCCGGAAAATCTTTTTTGATCTGGTAAACACGCTGGTAATCAAGTGGTGGCACTTCCCTATTCTGCTTAGGGCTTAATCCGCTTAACCAAGCTTTTCGTGCATGAATAATAAAATGCTCACATCCTGCTTGTTGCACTGTTTCAATAAATTGATGTAAAAACTGATAACTATCTTGATCATCAATGCCAATACGCGATTTTACTGTAACAGGGATATTAGTAGCATTTTGCATGCTACTGACACATTCTGCGACCAAGTTTGGATCGGCCATCAAACAAGCACCAAAACGACCATTTTGCACTCGATCTGACGGACAACCGACATTGATATTAATTTCATCATAACCGAGTTGCTCGGCTCGCAACGCACACTCAGTCATCGCTTTTACATCACTACCACCGAGTTGAAGCACAACAGGATGCTCTTCATCATTAAATGATAAATAATCCCCTTTACCAAAAATAATCGCGCCCGTTGTGACCATTTCGGTATATAACACCGTATGTTGAGACAGCACGCGGTAGAAATAACGACAGTGACGGTCAGTCCAATCGAGCATTGGAGCGATAGAGAATTTATGAGAGATCATAAAGTTATTAGTTAAAACCTTGATTAGATTGCTGATTCAACACAACGTATGTTAATGATGAAATTTTGGTTAATTATACAGAATTTTGAACGGCTCAACAAAAAAATAACAACAAACAATCTGCTGAAATTTTTATTACGCATCACTATTAACATCAATGCAAAGTTGATTAACAATATCTAGCACCTCAACGGCATTAACATTACCAGTGCTAAATAGCAGGTTTTTTGAAGTTTTTACTCCCTAGCACTGAAGAAGACATACCCTGAGGAGAATAATTCTTCACAACATATCAATCATTACTTGGTATTCAATGGGCTATATTAAAAAAATTTGGATATGCTAAACTGCATTAACTTCGAACTCGATAGATCAACAGATCCTTTTCTAATGAACATAGAACAATTATTAGCACAAGCCAAAATTGTCTGCCAAAAGCGCGGCGCAAGATTTACCTTAGCGCGCGAACAAGTATTTACTCTTCTGGCTAAACATAGCAGTGCTGTTGGTGCGTATGACCTACTCGATGAATTAAAAGTTATTGATCCTGCCGCAAAACCAGCCACTATTTATCGCGCTTTAGACTTTCTAAGCCAACAAGGTTTTGTCCACAAAATTGAATCCATTAATGCCTTTATGATGTGTCATCATTTCAGCGATTGCCATCACCCAGTACAATTATTAATTTGTGATGACTGCGGTAATGTTGAAGAAGTTCAATCAAATGACTTTGATGCCGCGTTACGTGATATGGCCAGTAAAAAAGGCTTTTCAATCACTCATCAAATTATTGAAGCGCATGGCGCTTGCAGTGCTTGCCAGTAAATATCTCAATACACTCTTCGTATTATTTCTTATATACCTCACCACAGTTATTTACCCTTACGTTAACCTCCCTTAGTTAATTATGGTATAAAAAAAACCGCTATATAATAAAAAAATATCTGTAGGTAAATACACGGGACACCAATGAAAATATTTAGTACAGCAGCTTTATTGTGTTTAGCAGTTGCCAGCACTAAAAGTGCAACGGCTAAAAATGCACATTAATGCATTAAAATTTTTCTTGGTGTTGATGTTGATTGGGCAGACTACATTTGTCTTTGCCCATAAATATTTTTTTGGATTAACAGAGCTTTCTGTTAATCCAAGAAATCAAACACTAGAAATTATTCATCAATTTACTGCTCATGATCTCGAGAATGCGATTGCAGAACTTAAACAAGAGAATTTTTCTCCCGAACATCAAAAGTATGATAGTTATATTCGCGACTATTTCAACGAACACTTTCAACTCCATGTTAAACAAAAAAAATTGAACTTGTTTGGGTTGGGCTAGAGCTCAATAAAGGTAAAGTTGTTATCTTTCAAGA
>Ga0209396_1001920_pt1 | contig 22369 bp, 19 predicted proteins | sample GOMGulsemesocosm_6_FD_184638 | JGI IMG/M metagenome (GOLD analysis project Ga0209396, IMG submission 184638) | Methane-oxidizing microbial communities from mesocosms in the Gulf of Mexico - GOM8C Gulf of Mexico (SPAdes) (version 2) | ecosystem: Environmental > Aquatic > Marine > Cold seeps... | reverse complement strand
GATAATGCCGACATGGTTATACAGGGACTGCTGGATGATGGAAAACTGATTATTGATGAATAATCAGTCTTCAGGGCTCATAAGCCGAACCTTAGCAACAGCGTTTAATTAATTGATCCACATAAAAGCACCTTCGGGTGTTTTTTTATTTGCTTTACGTTTGTGTAGGGAAGTGCAATAGCCATGTGTATTTGCAAACGAAATAGCGTAAAAAAATCGCCGTGCAACAAGGCTTAGTTTACAGTTCACCTTTGTTCACATAACAGCTATGTAATCTCTAACAAAAACGTTACTTGAGGATATAGTCGAGGTTGGAATCAGGGTTGGTGTTTTCGATTATTTTGTACGTATCAGGAGCGGCGCTTAGCACTCACTGGTAACTGTCTTTGTTTAAACCACAAATACAGACCAAAAACCCCAAGGATATAACCCACAGCACCAATTATATCTTGCAGCTGCCTTTTTTCCTGCAGCTTAATGATTTGCTCAGTTAGCGGGGCTATTTGCTCACTTATCTGGGCGGCAATCATTTGTTCCAACTGAACAATAGCATGATCATTCGATGTGCCCAGGGGTGCTAGAGAATTGTTAGTTGTACCAGCGCTGTTGCTAGGCTTGGCTTTAATGTGCCAAATAGCTTTGTGACCATCTTGCGTATCAGCCACAATTTTATAATTATCTCGCGTTAAAGAGACGCTAAATTTTCCCAAATCATCAGTTACAGTGTTGTGAACGCTCTTACCCGCGCTGTTTGTGAAAGTGATAGGCGTGCCACTTACCGCCTCGCCACCGCTAAAATATACTTTACCGCTGATTATCTGGCTATTGCCCTCAACATTTTTGGCATAGGCAAAGACTTTAAGAAGGTGCGCTTGCACCGACGTACAAGTCAGTGCAAGGGTGATTAGCAATATGAAATGGCGCATTAACTGGTCACAGCATTAAAGGTGGCGGGCGAAGTTCGCACTAAAAAGCTGACGATAAAAGCAGTCACTGTCGCCTCAATAAACATTAGAGGAATATTGGTCGCAAGCACAACTTTTAGCATGGGCGCGAATTCTTGACCACTAAAAACAAGCGATGAAGAGAGTAATAAAGTGGTTAAAAGAATGCCAATACCACCGGCGAGTGCGCCTATGGTGAGCGCAAAACGTTTGGAAGGTATTATATCGTCAGCCATTTTTTGCAGTAAATATGGCCTTAGAATAATGGCAACTACGATGGCAGGGAAGGCGATGTTAAAGGTATTAACGCCTAAGACTAATAATCCGCCAAAGCCAAAAAAGGTCAGCTGCAATAACAGCGCGATAAAAATCGCTGGTACCGCCGCCCAACCCAACATTAGCCCCATCAAGCCGTTAAACAATAAGTGGATGGAGCTGGGGCCGATTGGAAAAGTGATCAAAGAGGAGATAAAAAACACCGCACTGAGCATCGCCGTTTGCGGAATTTTATCACTATCTAGCTTCTTTAGCCCATAGCTTAATGCCAGTGCTGTGCCTAGTGCGCCTAAAGCCAAAATTGGGGTGCTGACTACACCATCAGGTATATGTGCCATGTGCCTTCCTTATAAAGCTTTTGCATTTATCCAAATAAGCCCGCCAAGCTCAACCGCCGAGGGCACTGCATTGGGAGAGGGCAGTTGATAGTCCGCGTCAATCAGCGCGGCAAAACCCCACCAGCCGGCCCTTGGCATAACATAGGAAAACGTGCCGTTAATATCCGTTTTGATCACTTGTGTGACGTAGCTAGTTCTCGATTCTGTCACGGAGCCATCGTTGCGCCATTCCACTTCTACAGTGGCAAAAGGCACTGCTTTACCTTGTTTTCTGACAATGCCTTGAAACATATTACCGACTAATAATGAGTAAGGGCGGGTAAGCGGCTCTATCTCTATTGGTGCGCCAACAAGTTTGTCCCAGCCATTAAACACTGAGTAGCCATCGACGATAACTTTGGTGTAGTGGATGATGGTTTTGCTTTCAGAAGGCTCCCAGTAAGGTGCGGGCTCTACGTAGAAAATCAAATCGGCAGGTTCAGTGACTTGGTAAGCAAATCGGTACTCAGTCACGCCAGCCGTTGGCTTTGCAGATAAACTGGCTAATAAATCGGTCTCGCCACTTTCGGTGCTCACTGTCAATACCTTGGGTGGCGCGATATTCATGACAGGACCTTGAGACATCGGATGCGTAAAACGCAGCGCAAAGCTTAATGGTTGCTGATTAGCGTCATTTAAAACGTCTCTGTCGGGGATTAATTCCAGAAAGTGGGCCTGGGCTGGTAAAGCCATTAGCGTGAATGTGACGATAAAAGAATAACTTATATAAGAAGCTAATTGTTTAAGATGTATGTTCAAAGTTGAATTCGCTAGTATGAAAAAAATAGTAATTGTATGAATACTAAGGTAGTTCATACGAATTTACAATTAATCATACTGGAATATAGCAATTATTAGCGCTGAGTTAATAAAGCCCAGATCATTTGGCAGGTGGATTAGTTTTTAGGGGTCTTATGGATATGATCTTTACCATTGTGCTGGCTGTGTTTGACTTCCACCGGAACTAAATACGCCTTACCGTGGCGAATCCCAGGTTTGGCAATAATGTCGTTGCAAAACTCCCGTACTTTATGGGTCTCACCGTTTAGCATAACCGTTTCCATACAGTGATCGTGATCTAAAGGTAGCCGTAAGCTGGTGACAGCAATGTTGTGATGATCGTGTTGTATCTTAGCCAGCTTTGATGCCAGCTCACGCTCGCGGTGATCGTAAACATAGGTGATAGAGCCAATACAATTGGCACTGCTTTTACCCGCTAGACCTTGTTTTTCCAAGCTCTGCTGTTCTAGTTTTTCACGGATTAAATCGCGCATTGCTTCCGATCGATTACTATAGCCTTGCTCTTTTAAGTACTCATCAAATTGATTGGCAAGGTCAGTGTCTAAGGAAATGGTTAGTCTATCCATGTTCGCTCCTAATTAACGATTCTGTGGGGCTCTAGATGAACATTCACGATCTTTAAGCCCAACATTTGAATTTGACCTTGGTAACGCTCAGCACCCGTGGCTGAGAATTCAAAACTATATGTTCGCCATAGCGCTAAATGGCCGGAAGCAGCCCTTTTAATGTTGAGCTTTTTAAGCGAGACACTGCCATCTAATAACTGTAAATCTAATTTTTTACACTCTTCTCTCGCCACACCTAAGGCGACTTCACGTATTTTTTGCGCACTAATCCAGTAGTAGATCGCCACGCATACCAAAGTTAATAAGAACAAATCAAACATTTCAAAATACATAATTAAGCCGTCATAAAGAGGTTCTAAAGCTCATAGTATACTAATTTATACGATTGTTATGTATAGAGTTTATGATTAAGTGAGTAGATCAACGGTTTTTTGTGAATTGATTAAAATAGAGGCAGTGGCCGCAACTGGTAAGTGATTAGCTAGGATGATGCAAAGTTAGCCTGTTATTACTATGAAAGATGGCTATTTTTTTGGCCTAAATTAAGCCAATTTTTTTTCAATTAAATGGATAGGTAAGTCTTGAATGAAATCACAACCTATCTCGTTAAGCTCCTCGATGATGTCTAAATCATTAACACCCTTGCAGATCACTTGGTAATTAGCTTGTTTGGCACTGCGTAAAAAAGATGAAAGAATACAGTTTTGCTGTTTTTTTATGTTATTGGTGAAGTCTTTATGAAAGCGTAAAGTGCTGACAGGTAATAGAGAAAGCTTGGTTAGGTCGATACCTCCGGTGGAAAAATCATCTAACACAATACTTATATTAAGCGCATTTATTTGAGTTAATTGCTTGGCAACGTTTAACTCTCTTCCGGCTATATCTTTTTCACGGATAGCGATTTGCAGCTTAAACGGAATTTTATTTAAGATGGCAGAAAGGGATTGTAAGTTTTTATAAGTACGCCCTGACTGGACTTCGTTAATGGCAACAGGCACTAGTACTTGAGTACCTTGACTATCATTTATAATTTGTTTACAAGCGCGAGTAAATGATTGCAGTTCAATGGCGCTCATTAAGGACATCTCATCGGCTATTGGGGTAAATTCTTCACTTTGCAAAATACCTATTTCAGGATGTAGCCAATAGGTTTGTAACTCGTGAAAGGCAATAGTGCGATCACTAGCGATTAGAATTGGTTCAAAGTGATGCAATAATTGAGCTTTGTTAATGGCTTCTTGCAAACCATTGCGAATCTGTTGCCGCCTTAATAGCGGCTGCGCCATTTCTGGGTCGAAAAAAGAGCAATTTTCAAACTTAGAGGTCTTTGCGGTATACATCGCAGTGTCTGCTAACAGTAATAGTTCACTCATGCTGTCGGCATCAGTAGGGTAGCTGACGACACCAGTACTACCGCCGGATTGTACATTTCCCAAGCCTTTTATATGGTAGGGGGTGTTGAGGCTGCGCACTAACTTAGCCCCTTGATGTTGTTTATATTGGTGATCTTTAGCGGGCATCAACAGCAAAAACTCATCGCCACCTAGTCGGGAAATCGCCAATGCATCGACAAAAATTCTCTGTAGTCTAAACGCTACTGCTTTTAAAAGAGCATCACCTTTATCGTGTCCATAATAATCATTCACGTTTTTAAATTTATCTAGATCAATCAAAAATAGCGTAAAAGCAGTGCGATTGTTAATGAGGTTGTCGATGATGTTGGTGATCCCAAAGCGGTTATGTATTTGGGTTAATTGATCGGTAGTCGCTAGTTTTTGGTGATGTAGCTCTCGATGTTTTCGCGCTGTTGTATCTTGTTGGCGCAATGTTATACGTTCAGTATGGCCTTTTTTATTCCGCTTTAAATGCAGTTGATACCAGCGGTTACCTTCCAGTGTTGGCAAGCAGAGTTCTTGTTCCGCACAGGAGTGTTCTAATACATCTGACCACAGCTGTGTCGCTTGTTTCCCAGCGGCAAATAGCTCACTAAATACTTTATGGTCACTGCCATAAAACTGCTTAAACAAGCGGTTGGAACTGGTTAATTTACCACTAATATCCCACAGTGACACTAAGGTAGAAGTGGTGTGAATGGAGAGTTCAGAATCTAAACTTACTTTACTGATAATTACTTGTACCAGTGTTTCTATTCTGCCGTCATTTAATTCAATGCCTGAAAAATGACAATAAACTTCTTTGGCGATATCTTCAGGTGTAAAAGAACACCACTGTGATTTTTCACAGCCAAGCCGGTATTCATCCAAGTCATCTTTAATAACCGCTCGATCAGCTTCGGTTTGCTCAATCGAATAATCATAATCACGCAACTGAGCAAGATCTTTTTTTCTCCAAAAAGCAATTGCTTCAGAATTCCCCCAGTGAATACGATTATTGAGGGAGTCGTATATCCACATGGCACTGTGAAAAGTTTCAAAAATAGGGATATCTTTTTCGTTCAACATTTTTGCAATAACTCTAAGTAATTAAATTATTGAGCATACATATATTTTTTGTAGTTGCTTGCCAAAGCTGTAATTGTGGTCGTTTTTTCTGCCGCTGTAACGGCTGCAAAATGAATGGTTAATAAATATTGGATGACATACAAAATGTATTAGTAGCGATTGCGATTTAGCTTGCGATAAAATACAAATCAACTTTATGAAATATAGTATAAAATATTAAAAATATCGGAAATCTATGAATATTTTGACTAAAATATCAATATTCAGCGCATTTAGGTAAAATGAATCCACTCATGGTTTCAGGCTGAGTAAACCTTGCTTTCAAATGCCCTACAAGATCTTGGTTCACGCCTTTTGTTTACCATTCTCACTGGTAAAATAAGAGCTTGCTACTACCTATTAGCTCCTGCAAACTAACGCCAAAATTAGCCCCTACTGAATTAGCTCGTGCCTATTTCATCACGTCCAAAAGAGAATATATATATGGCCCATGCCTGTGCTAGACACATATTATTAAAAACTAAAAATGAAGCCCTGGAAGTAAAAAAACAACTAGATGCAGGAGGCGATTTTTCAAAACTGGCAAAGAAATTCTCCAAGTGTCCTTCAGCCAAAAAAGGCGGTGATCTAGGTGAGTTTCAAGCGGGTATGATGGTGAAGGCTTTTGATCAAGTGGTCTTTAAAAAACCGCTGCTGAAAGTGCATGGACCGATTAAGACTAAATTTGGTTATCACTTAATAGAGACAATCTATCGTTCGTGATAAAAGTTTTTACTTAAGTAACGTAACGCGCAGCTGTTCATCGATTATCACTATTAAATATTTAAGAGGGTGGATCTTGGCTGTGTGGGGTTAACAATATTCATTCAGTATTTTTTAATTCCTAGAGACCTCAGCATAACTACTGCATTTGATAATACGGCGTTAAAAACAAGCTCAATATGCTCATTTACACCAGTAATGCCCATAAACAGGGGCACACTGACTCCGCTATTTCGCTTGTTTTTTCCTTGTCTTATCTGCATTCGCTACGTTATGCAGAGGTCTCTCCTAATGAAAGAGATCAATGATTATGTGTCACTGTATGCCCTTTTCACTACTCATTTATAGATGATTGCAGTTTTTCTTGCACTACTTTTAGCTTTACCTAAAAAATTGGATTAACAGGCATATTCAACGAACTTTAACAAAGAGCTGATCATAAGGCATTGCTATTTAGAAAAGATTTCTTTATTGCTATTGACTGCGATAGAGTTTTTTTGCGCTTTAAGATAGCTGTTAATTGCATCTCAGAGGAACAAGTCGCTACCGGGAATAGCTGAAAGTATTAAAGGGGTTTATGGGAATGTACGCACAATTATTGTTTGAAATATTATACAGCTTGGCTGTGCCGCTATTTTTGACAGTGCAGACTATCTGTTTTGTTTTTTCCTTATTTTTATTGACCATGAAATTTAACCAGCGAACATCTTCCTATCAAAGATGGCGAATCTCTAAAAAGAACGGCTCGCGCGAGTTTCACAACCCAAATCAAATTAATCGTAAAAACTCTTAATAATCAGTATTATTGATTGACTTTGGGAGGCCCTTTTACCAATATTACTGTGAATTTTTTCAGGGCAGTAGCATGCACAATCGTCACATCTCAACTGTAATCTTGGTGATATCCTCATTATTGTTAGTTTCGCAAAATACTCTCGCTGAAACACTATATCCAGATCGGGAAGCACTTGGCAGTGCATTATATTTTGATGTGAATTTATCATTGGAGCGCACTCAATCTTGTGCGTCTTGTCATTCGCCCGGGCATGGATTTGTCGATAATAGAGATAATAAACTGTCAAAAGCTGTCTCTATCGGCGCAGATGGCCATTCAGTGGGTGATAGAAATACACCAACGGCTGCTTACGCAAGCTTGATTCCAGCGTTTTCAAAAAACAGTCTAGGCGTTTATATTGGCGGCCAATTTCATGACGGTAGGGCAAATGGCTTAGCAGAGCAGGCAGAGGGACCGCCGCTTAATCCGGTTGAAATGGCAATGCCAAATAAGGATAAAGTACTGCAACGATTATTGGAAAACCCCGCCTATGTTGTCAGTTTTAGACAGCTCTTTGCCAATAATGTACTCAGTGATTCTCACAGTGCTTATGCTGCAATGGCGCAGAGTATTGCCAGTTTTGAAGCAACGCCTGTTTTTGCGCCATTTGATGCAAAGTACGACCGCTATTTAAAAGGTGAGTATCAAATGAGTCAGCAGGAACTGTTGGGGGAGACTCTTTTTTTCTCGCAGCAGTTTAGTAATTGTAATAGCTGTCACCAACTTAAAAGACTACCGGGTAGCACTGGGGAGACCTTTAGTAATTATCAGTACCATAATATTGGGGTGCCAAAGAACTTGCCGGTTCGACAGGCCAATGGCTTAGGAGATGAGTTTGTTGATAGAGGGCTGTTTGAAAACCCACTGGTGAATGACAGCGCACAAATAGGCAAGTTCAAAGTGCCAAGTTTACGCAACGTGGCAATAACGGGGCCTTACATGCACAACGGGGTATTTAAAGACCTTAAAACAGTGGTGCTTTTTTATGATAAATACAATAGCCGAAAACAATCTCGTCGCATTAACCCTGAAACTTTAAACAACTGGCAAGCACCTGAAATAAACCAGAATATTGCTTTTGATCTATTAAAGGGCAAGGCATTATCGGATAAAAGGGTCGACGCATTGGTGGCTTTCTTGAAAACACTGACCGATAAACGTTATGAGCATTTAGTGAAGTAATCATTGGGCATAACGCAATTGATGGCTATAACGGGATTTAAAATCGATAGTGACTAGGCTGCACTATTTTCATTATTGAATGCGCTAAAGGCCGGCTAAAGCGTTTAAGAAAAGTTACATTGAAAAATATATTCGCTGAAAAACAGGACCAGATCATGTCACAGGTGCAATTGGCGAGCGCGTTATAAACATTAAATAACAATAGCTTAGTTAGTATTCTAAAGGTTGTTTGTAAGTTTAAGTTCCCACTATTCCAAAAAACAGGAGAGTTTATGCGGTACGCGATTTATTGCGGTTCAAGTTTAGGTGTCGATGAAATATACGCCAAAAGTGCTGTGCAGTTGGCACAGCAAATCGTTAACAGAAAAGATGAAATTGTTTATGGTGGGGCGAGTGTTGGCCTAATGGGGGTCATCGCCGATAGTGTGTTAGAGGGTGGCCAACGCGTCATTGGCGTCATGCCTCAGGCACTGACAGATAAAGAGTTGCAACATGACGGATTGAGCGAGCTGTACATTGTTGACAGTATGCAAGCGCGTAAAACCAAGATGGCTGAGCTTGCAGGGAGTTTCATTGCGATGCCCGGCGGAGTCGGAACTTTGGAGGAAATATTTGAAGTTTGGACGGCAGGGCAATTAGGCTTACATCAAAAAGCTTGTGCTTTTTACAATGTGAACGGCTATTTTGATGAATTACTTGAATTTGCTGCGACTATGGTGAAAAAGGGATTCATGAAAAAATTGTACCTTGATAAACTTGTGGTAGAGAGCGATCCCATCACTTTGTTGGAGAGGATCGCAGATTTTACCCCACCTATCAATAAGTGGGATTAAGCCGAATGCATTGCTGCGATTATGGCCTGTACACCATTGGTCCTTGAGGGGCTCAAGTACTGATTGAGCTTCACTTGTTCTAAAAATGCGTTGCTATCTTTCATCGCAATTTCTTGACAGCTTATTATCAGTACCAGTAATCCACGCATGATGCGTGCATCTGACCAAGCGATATAACGTAGTTCTTGATCAATAATAACGGGTTTTATCCAAACCCCAGATTCACATTGCTGCAGTTGATACTGCTCACAAATAAGCGTGCTAGGCGGGGCGGGGAGCAGCTCTGCTAAGCGTAGTAAGTACGCAAAGCGCTGTTGCCAGCTATTCGCATCGCAGAGCGTGCTGATAATATCTTGGCTGGGAGGATATGGGTATTCGTCTGTAGTCTCTAAATTGTTGCTTGGGTTGGTCGTATCTTTTTCGTGCTGCGTTAACAATTCAATGCATTGCTTTAAAGCCACTATGAAAGTGTCTATTTCTTGGCCAGTGTTGTAAAAGCTGATGGATGCTCGCAAAGTACCTTCTATATTTAAAGATTCCATCAGGGGCATTGCACAGTGATGACCACTTCTTAGGGCAATGCCTTCTTGATCCAGCAGAGCGGCGATATCTTGGTGATGTAAACCTTTAACAGTAAAGGAGATAACCCCGGCATTAGCTTCGCGCGGGGAATACAGTGTTAGCTGCGGAATCAGTGTTAGGGCGTCGTGCATTTGCTGTATTAGTTGCTGCTCGTGAGCACTAGCGGCAGCTCTATCTAAACAATTTAAATAGTTTATTGCAGCCGCAAAACCGATTGCGTCAGCAATGGGAGGCGTGCCCGCTTCAAACTTAAACGGTAAAGTATTGAAGTGCGTGCCACTAAAGCTTACTTTACTGATCATCTCGCCGCCACTTTGCCATACGGGCATTTTCTCTAGCAGCTGTGTTTTTCCCCACAGCACACCAATACCTGTAGGCCCGAAGCACTTATGGCTTGAAAAGCTGTAAAAATCGCATCCCAGCTGCTGTACATCAACACTTAAGTGTCCGACAGCTTGCGCACCATCAATGAAGGTTATTGCACCTATCGCTTTGGCTCGCGCTATCATGTCAGCAATGGGATGAATAATGCCAAGTGCGTTAGACACATGACCAAGGGCGACTATTTTGGGCCGGTGTTGTTGTAATAAACGAGCATAGTCATCTTGGTCGATGCTTAAATCCGCGTTAAGCGCAATCGGAATCACACTAGCACCTCGCGCGAGGGCAATTTGTTGCCATGGAACAATATTGGCGTGATGCTCACTGACACTGACTAATACGCAATCGCCTTGCTGCAGGTGATAAGAGCCAAGCGAATGCGCCACTAAGTTGATGGCTTCAGTGGTTCCTTTGCACCAAATGATTTCATGACTATTGGGTGCATTGATAAACTCAGCAACACAATCTCTGGCTGCCTCGAACGCAGTGGTGGCCGTGTTGGATAAACTATGAGCGCCACGATGCACATTGGCATTAGATAGTTTATAAAACTGATTAAGCTTGTCTAAAACGACTCTAGGCTTTTGTGTGGTAGCTGCATTGTCTAAATAAATCAGTGGCTTGGAGTTTATTCTTAACGAAAGTATAGGGAAGTCACGACGTATTTTTGCTATATTGAAACTGGTCATATCAACTGTTTTTGCCTTCGCGTTCTGGGTGTCTAGCATATTGACCGCCCCAGCGTGCGTACATCATCGCACTGGTAAAGAGTACAGTGATGACCAAAGAGTTAAAAATACCGTACCATTTAGAGTTCACGACCGTCGTCGCGGCTAACACTGCTTCGTTAAAATACAAAATTAGTAGGAAGCATAACCATGCATGACCCCGAGGGTTTCCGGTTTGGATTACTTTTATAAACGCAGCTAAAGGCAAAAAGTGTAATAGCCAAATAACCCAAGGGTTTGCAGTATTTACCGGGTGAATGATTAAATACCAAGCGCTTAAGCTCAGTAGCAGTGCAAAATAGCAAGCGACAGTCAGATATCGACAGACTTTTACCCGAGGTAGCAGAAAGCTGATAGGGGGTAGAACTTTAGCTTTTAAACTCATTGTTTTCTCAATCTATGGTTAATAAAGATGAACTAGGCATAGCCTAAATCATCATGGGGTAATTCCCCACCCGCTGGAGGATGTTGCAAAAGAAGTGCACTTGACAATTTAGGGCTTAAAACTGACTAGATATGTCCATTTGTAACTATAATACCCCCAAAAAAGGACACTATGACTACGTGATTTCGTCGGTTTTTGCCTTGTCTTGTCGTCGCTCGCTACTTTTTGCGAACCTCCTCGTTGGAGATCTGGTGGAACCATTTGTCCCCGCAAATTTTAATTTAGAGATGAATAATGATGACACATTGCCAGCTTAGTATTAATGATTATCTTGCAACTTTAATGCTAAGTCGGCGATACGTTGACCTTGGATTTTACACAAATTAATTTCAACACTATCCAGTGCTCTATCACTATCGTTACCTGATAGATGTGTGGCCCCGTAGGGAGTTCCGCCAGTTTTAGTCTGTAATAATTCGCTGGCACTGTAGGGTAGTCCGGTGAGCAGCATACCGTGATGAAATAGGGGTAACATCATCGACAGTAAAGTGCTTTCCTGGCCACCATGTAGGCTAGAGCTTGCACTAAAGACACCAGCAGGTTTGCCAATGAGGGCCCCTGACATCCAGCTACTTGATGAGTTATCAAGAAAATACTTCATAGCTGCAGCCATATTGCCAAAATGGGTTGGGCTTCCCATGACCAGAGCACTACAATTTGCTAGCTCTTGTTGGCTGCAGTATATGGCACCGGAGTCAGGTACTTTAGCACTGGTTGCTTCGCAGTTACTAGAAATGTCTGGAACAGTGCGTAGCATAGCTTGCATGCCCGCTTTTTCCACACCAAGGGCAATATGTTTCGCCATTTGAGCGATGGCGCCGTGGCGTGAGTAATACAGTACTAACACATAGGGAGGCTGTTTTATTTCCATAAGTCTTTATAGAATCTCTAGTACGGATTCAGGAGGACGGCCAATGCATGCCTGCTCGCCATTGACGACGATAGGCCGCTCTATCAATTTTGGAGACGCCAGCATAGCAGCAACGATTTGCTCATGTCCGCTGGTAGGGCTCAATGCATGTTCCTTGTATTCCACTTCTTTAACTCGTAGCAATTGATGAGCATCAAAATTTAAAGCCTTGAGCAGCGCTGTTAATTCAGAGGCTGTGGGTGGTTGCTTTAAATACTCTATAACCTCAGGCTCTATACCTTGTTGTTTAAGTAATTCAAGCGTTTGTCTTGATTTTGAACAGCGCGGGTTGTGGAATATTTTAACTTGGCTCACAATAGATACTCTAATTTATGTTGCTTTACCGAAAAGGGAAAGTCTCAATCGATCAGTGTTGGATCGGCCGGGAACTTGCCATCATTGTTACAGAGCCATTGTACCTAGGAAATAATGTCGGGCAATAAAAATACCTATAGCACGGCAAATACCCCGCTTATAATTTAAGGAATTTATGATTAATAAACATGTTGCTGATAGCATTTTTTTCCTGAGAACCTTAGTCGGACAATTTATAGCCAATGGCGGGATCGTCAATGCTTCTGCCTTAACCTATACAACCCTATTTGCGGTGGTGCCGCTGATGACGGTGACCTATTCAGTATTGGCCCTAGTACCCACTTTCCAGGGGTTCGGTGTCTCAGTAGAGAACTGGGTATTCGATAATTTTGTACCAGCAACGGGGGAAGTGGTACAAGGATATTTACAAGGCTTTACCGCCAAGGCCCGTAAATTGACGGCCGTCGGAGCGATTTTTCTATTTGTTACTTCAGTAATGATGATGAAGAATATTGAAGCTGCCTTTAATCGAATTTGGCGGGTAAAGCACTCTCGAAAAGGCATGTCCAGTTTTCTACTCTACTGGGCAATTCTCAGTTTAGGACCAATACTGATTGGTGTAGGTCTATTGGTATCTTCTTACATAGCATCGCTATCGTTTGTATCATCTGCAACCGCGATGGTTGGTGGTTCTAATTTGCTACCTCTACTGCCAATGATACTGTCGATAGCGGCATTCTCGCTACTGTATTGCGCGGTCCCTAATTGTCGAGTGCCATTCAAAAATGCCCTGATAGGGGCCATTGTGGTGGCGCTGTTGTTTGAAATAGCAAAGCGCGCGTTTGCTTTGTTGGCGGTGCAGTTTCCCTCTTATGAATTGATTTATGGTGCCTTTGCTGCGGTACCGTTATTTTTGGCATGGATATTCATAACCTGGATGATTATATTACTCGGAGCAGAGCTTACCCGGCTATTAACAGTGTTTAATACCAGTGCAGCTGGCGGCTTTCAATCTAACTTGCATACGGTAATCGGTGTATTGCACGAGTTGTGGCTGGCACAAAAACAGGGAGTTACCCGCAGCGATGATATTTTATTAGCCTGTGTAGAAGGGCTCAACCAACAGCGTTGGGACGAGTACCAACAATTGCTACTAGAGGCACAGATCATTTGCCGTTCAGAGCAGGGCGACTACCTACTGGCAAGAGACTTAAGTGACTTGAGCATAGAACAGCTGAGATTGTATTTGCCATGGCCAATTCCTAAGCCACTGTCAAATGGTGCTGAACAGTCTAGCCATTTAGAATCTTGGGTGATTAGTTTGGATAAAAAACTAGATGTATTAAAAGGTGAGCAACAGAAAATTTTGGCGGTCTCTGTGCAAAGCCTATTTGAAGGCTTAAAATAGGCAAATGAATCGGAGAAACTGGACGCTTACGGCTCCTAGAAAGAATTGTGTGAATCATAATGACAATGGCCGGCGCATCTAGTCTGGTCTTTGTCTTATGATTTTTCAGGCATTGTTGCTGGCAGATAATGCCAAAAGGATAGGTAGTTTACTGTTGGTGAACTGAGGGCTTTCAAGAAAGACTTTAAATTCACTAGCAGGTACGGCTTTGCTGTAAAAGTAGCCTTGCACATTATCGCAGCAAGTTTTGGCAATGAAGTCTAATTGTTCTGCCGTTTCCACGCCCTCTGCAGTGATTTCTAATTGTAAGTTACTCGCTAGTGATATTATCGCGTTAATGGTTATGCGACTTTCTGGGCTCTCTGATATTTTATGAATAAAACTGCGATCAATTTTAAGACGGTTCAATTTAAGCTGAGTGATATAGCTCATTGATGAATACCCCGTGCCAAAATCATCAAGAGCAATTTTGATTCCCAACTGGTGGAGCGCATCTAAACGCGAAATGGCCATATGCACATCTTTCATAATAGTTGTTTCAGTGAGCTCCAACTCTAGGTATTTAGATTCAAGCTGGCTACGCTGTAAGCTATCTATAACGGATGAAATATATTTGTCATAGCCTAGTTGGCGCGCTGACATATTGACTGAAATAACAATAGGATCAAATCCTTGTTGTTGCCACTGCTTGTTTTGTTGACACGCTTGCAATAATACCCAATCGCCTATTCTCGAAATTAAACCATTTTCTTCTGCAATAGGGATAAATATATCGGGGGGGATTTGGCCAAGTTCTGGGTTGTTCCAGCGAAGTAGGGCTTCAGCCCCTATTAATTTTTGACTTGCGGTATTAATCACTGGCTGATAGACCAATGAAAACTCATTGTTATCTAATGCTGTTTTTAAATGGGTGCGAATACTGAATTTATCTTTAGCCTGCTGGTCAAGTTCAGCGGAGAAAAAACGGTAGGTGTTTTTCCCCTCGGCCTTAGCATGATACATCGCTATATCAGCCTGTTTTACTAACTCATTTGCACTAGTGCCATCCTCAGGATAAACCGCAATACCCATGCTCATACCGATATAGGCATCATGACCATGCAGCGAGAACGGCAGGTTTAATACTGACAGTAGTCGCTCTGCCAGTGTGCCAATGCTAGCAGGGTTGTCAATCGCGCCCAGTAAAATAATAAATTCATCACCTGAAATCCTCGATAAGCAGCTATCTTCTCTGAGCTCTGAATTTACCCGTTTAGAAAACTGAACTAACAATTCATCGCCGTAGGCATGTCCGTAGCTATCATTCACTTCTTTGAAATTATCTAAATCGATAAAAAGTACAGCGGCTTTGGTGTTTGAGCGCTCCGCAAGACCTAAGCGTTGCTTTAGCCGTTCATCACAAAGTTCTCTGTTAGCAAGCCCTGTTAGACCATCATAAAAAGCCAGTTTTTTAATTTCATTCTCGACAGTGATGCGCCGACTAATTTCACTTTGCAGATAGGCATTTTTACGGAAATTAATGAAAATGAGTACCAGAGAAGTACTCATTAGTATCAGGAAAATCTCATCTAACTCAAACTTTTCATATTGGCGAGAGAAATCAATCAGCGCTTCAAACGCATCGTATTTTTGAAATACATAGAAGAGGCAGGATGAAGTTAGAATGACGTATAATCGCTCTTTTGTGGTTGGCGATTGTCTGTTCCAAAGGCTGAGATTTTGTGTAAAAAAAAGTACAACTTTTCTCATGATAAATCCATTTATCTTCTAAAAACAGCTTTATCTATGATGTTGGTTGAGGATAATTTGGTGAGACCTCATCATACTTGCTGTGCTTAATAATACGGCGTTTAAAATTGACTCATGCTTATTGGCTGAAATAAACGCAACATCAAAGGCGAATTACTTATTTGTTTTCAATGGTCTGTGTTCCTATACTGACGGCGAGCGTCAACTGTATTCCTCGCTTGTGCTGCCTTGTTTCAATATCGCTCACTATGATTTTTAGAGGCCGCTAAACAGTGTCAGTTTGTAGAGAATAATAAAAATATTTAACCATAATAGTCTATATAATTCAATAGCATATGAATACATTACAAAGTGTAGGCAAAAGAAGACGTTTATAGAATAAGTTAATTGTTAAGCGCATAATCTTCACTAAGTTGTTTCTTAAAGTAGGCATTTTTCTTAGAAACTTATATTCACCGTAAAAAAATTGAAAAATGTATAAAACTAATTTTTCGATTGCATTAATATTAATTCATCGTCAATATTTTATTATGCATGTGCTAAGTAGTCTTTAATAAATTAAATTAACAATAGTAACAAGGAAAATTAATGTCCGATATTTATGTCAGCGCGCTCGCTATTTATCCTTTGAAATCTGCAGCTGCGATTAATTGTGAACGGATAGAGATCACTGATTCAGGACCCAGAGGTGATCGCCAATTTATGCTGACAAAATTAGACGGCAGCTTTGTGACAGGGCGTACCCATCCTAAAATTACCAGTATAAACTGTGAATATCGAGGTGAGACACTGGTTCTGTCTCATCCAAGTTGCGAGTGTTTGACGTTATCTGTCGAGGCGTTTTTAAATGAGTATATAGAGACGACAGTTTGGGGTAGCAATGTCCAAGCACAACGCTGTTCTGATGAAGCAGACCAATGGGTAAGCTCACTATTAGGTGAGCCTTTGCGGATTCTATACTTTTCGAAAATCTCCCATCGCCCTGTGGTAGGGCATGCAAGTTTCAAGGTTGGTTTTGCCGATGGTTTTCCTCTACTTTTAACCAATGAAGCCTCTTTGGATCATCTAAACCAGCGTTTATTAGCAGCTGTTAGTATGCAAAATTTCAGAGCAAACATTGTGGTCAGTAGCCCGATCGCATGGTCAGAAGATGGCTGGGCTAAAGTACAAATTGGCGAAGTTGTCTTTGATTTGGCAAAACCTTGTGGCCGCTGTATATTCACCACGGTTGATCCTGCTACGGCAACACTTGATGATGATTTAGAGCCGCTTAAAACGTTAAGCAGTTATCGTCAGCAAGCGGATGGTACGGATGTGATTTTTGGTGAAAATATGCTGCCTCTTAATGTCGGGATAGTGAAACTAGGCGATAGAGTTGAAGTACTCGAGACTAAACAGCAACCTGCATACGAAGATAATTGGAATGTGGAAAAAAGGCGTTTGGCACAGCAGTTAACTCAAGTTTCAAGCGCAAAAATGAATAACAAACTGTTGTTGCGATGTATTGCTGTTGTCGATGAAACGCCGGATGTTAAAACTTTTATCTTTATCTGTGATCCACTGACCAAGGGGTCATACTTACCAGGGCAGTTTATTACAATTCATCCGCAGATTGATGCTGTAGTGCATAATCGTTGCTATACGCTGTCGTCCAGCCCATCTAGGCCCGATACTTTATCGATAACGGTAAAACGGGTTGATAACGGGATTGTCTCGAATTTTCTGCATGATCACTTTGCGGTTGGTTCGTCTGTTCAATGTACAGCGCCCGCTGGTGTATTTCACTTACATAGCAAGGTTGCTGCTAAAATCATGTTGCTCAGTGCCGGTTCCGGTATTACCCCTGTCTTATCAATGCTCAGATTTATCGTTGATACAGCGCAATCAGTAGATGTGCACTTCCACTACAGCGCCAAAACAGAGAGTGATCTAATTTGTTTTGAGGAAATATTGTTGATGCGTAAACGCTTTAATCGCTTGACATTGAGTGTCAATTTTACGGTTCAGCAATACTGTGACTTTACCGATATTGATACCGGCTATGGGCGTTTAAGTACAGCTATGATAGTGAAATTCTGCCCTGATTTCATGCATCGCGATGTATTTGTCTGCGGCCCTGATGGTTTTATGGAAAAGGCCCACAAAAGTCTACTGAGTTTAGGATTGCCTACTAAACAGTACGCTCAAGAAAGTTTTAACATAACAACTATTGAGCCGGAGGAAGAGCCCGAGCTATGTTTTAAAGTGAACTTTAGCGCCAGCGCTATTGAAGTAAACGTTAGTGCCAATCAAACTATTTTAGAAGCCGCTGAAGAGGCCGGTATTTATCCAGATTACAGCTGCATGGCAGGTGTCTGTGGCAGTTGTAGCTCGCAGCTAATGAGCGGCGACGTTCATGCTCCTAATGCAATGGCTCTGGATGCTGATGATCTACAAAAGGGCCTGTTTCTACCTTGCTGCAGCTACGCGCGTTCCGATTTAGAAGTCGATTTATAATTTCAGGGACTGATTTACACAGCCGCTGATTTATTTTTGACCACTAGCGTCACGCCAATCACTGTCATAAGCGCACCAATAATTGCGTAGATGCCCAGTTTTTCATCGAACAATAGCCAGCTTTGCAAAACAGCAACAGGGGTCACTAAATAAAAATAACTAGTGACCTTTGCGACTTCACCTTCACGAATCATATATAACAGTAAGAGTATCGCGAGTATGGATAAGCCAAACACTAGCCATGTCATAGCAGCGACCAACTCCCAACTAAAGATCACCACTTGTTGCTCATAAGTAATAGTTAACACGCCGATAACTAATATTGCCCCTATATATTGATAAAAAGACCCACTCAATAAAGGGGTATTACTGGCTAACTGCTTTTGTAAAACGGTACCTATCGAAATACTTAGCAGAGAAATCATACATGCGACTAGCCCAAGAGTATTTAAACTTTCTGCTTGAAAACTAAATTTTTCCAATATAACCAAGCATATACCAATAAAACCTAAGGCTAATCCTAATGCCTGTCTGTGATTGACAGGCTGTGCTGTGAAAAGTTTGCCAACAATGCTTGTGACTATAGGTTGCAAGCCGACAATAATAGCGGCGATACCGGCAGGAATTCCCTCTTTAATGGCAAAGAATATTCCCGCTAAATAAGCACCGTGTATAAAGGATCCAATCATGATTTGCTGGCAGGCAAGCTTTGTCCCTATCCATTTTGAATGATAAATATGTATCAATGCAAAAAATATAACGATGACAAACAAAAAGCGAACCAACAGCATAAAAAAAGGTTCAATGTAGGGCAGGCCAAATTTTGCACCGATAAAACCGGTACTCCACAGCCAAACAAAGAGGAACGGCGCTACTTGATTGAGCTTAAAAGGCATCGGTTAAATCCGGTAAATGTTTTGTTTGAGGACTTGATTGAAGGTTTTAATTAAAGCTTGGTTGTTGGAGTTTTTACTCGATATCACTTTAAATTCACTGGTGTATCCATATTTATCAATTAAGATTGGTCTTAATTGGCGCGATAAACCCCACTGTTCTACTAATTGCTCCGGTAAAAAACCTAAATAATGGCCGCTGAGAATCAGCGACATTCTTGCTTCTTGATGGTGCGCACGACTGGCAATATTCCAATTTTTCATGTCCACATGCGGTTCCTGCCCCGCTCTCAGTCGCGGCGATTCGACAAACTTATAAGCAGATAAATCAACATTGTTTAACTGCTTTGAAGTCAAGTGATAAAGGGGATGCTGCTTGGCACAATACAATAACATTTGTTCATGGAAAAGGTCGTCACTATTGAGATGGTCGTAGTTTTGTAAAGGAACAGTAATGCCAATATCTGCACGATTGTCACCAATAGCGCTAAGAATTGAATTTGATTCCATCACGCTAATATTGATATTGACGTCAGGGGCTATACATAAAAAATCGTCAATGGCTTTTACGATGCAGTAGTTGGCATGTCCTAAAGTATGCTCTGCACAAATAAGATGAAGTTCACCCATCAGTGCCTGATGAGAGTCATTGATAGTATTACGGAATTTTTGTAAAGCTGATATAAGCTCCAGGGCGGCATCGTAAACCAATTGACCTTGTTGGGTAACCACGAAACCTTTGCGTCCGCGTTCACATAAGCGCATCCCCAATCGTTTTTCTAGTTCGGATAAATAATTAGAGATAGTTGAATTGGCAAGGTTCAGTTGTGCCTCAGCGGCTGTCACGCCTTTAGCATCAACAACCGCTTTGAAGATACGTAGCAATTTGATATCTATGTCGGCCAGTTGTCCACTCAAAGCTGCTTTTTTTAATCCCATACGATTTCTCTGTTATATATAATTGCTTTTTTAATTGTAACATCACTAAAAGAATTATATAAACAATAGTAAAAATGAATTATAAATGCTGAAAAAATTTAGCTGCTAACAATAAATCAAAACAGCAGTGTTATCTCATAACGGAGAAAGTAATGACAAACCCTTTAATTGATCAACTATCTGATATTCATCTGTTAAAGGCGCAGGCCTATATCGGTGGGAATTGGCTAAACGCAAGTGATGAATCAACATTTGATGTTGTCAATCCAGCAACAGCACAAGTGATAGCAAGCGTTGCCGACCTCGGTGCTGAACAAACATCACAAGCGATTGAGTTGGCGGACAAAGCGATGCGTGATTGGCGGGCGAAACCGGCCAAGCATCGCAGCGAAATATTAGAGCGTTGGTATCAGTTGATTATTGAAAATACTGAGGATTTGGCGATTATAATGAGCGCTGAACAAGGTAAAACACTGCTTGAATCTCGCGGTGAAATTGGCTACAGCGCTTCCTTTATTAAATGGTTTGCAGAAGAGGGTAAGCGCGTTTACGGTGATGTGATTCCCCATGCGCAGACTGATCGTCGTGGCATTGCTATCAAGCAGGCAATCGGCGTGGTCGCTGCTATTACCCCTTGGAATTTTCCAAGCGCGATGATTACTCGAAAAGTAGGGCCTGCATTAGCCGTTGGCTGCGCGGTTGTTTTAAAACCGGCAGCAGAGACGCCATTATCAGCTCTAGCATTGGCAGAACTAGCCGACAGAGCAGGGTTACCCGCAGGACTCTTAAATATAATCCCCGGGACAGATGCCGTCGCTATCGGAGGTGAGCTAACATCAAATACACGTGTAAAAAAACTGACATTCACAGGATCAACGCCGGTTGGAAAACTGCTGATGGGCCAGTGTGCAAGTACTGTTAAGCGCACCTCAATGGAGCTTGGCGGTAATGCACCTTTGATTATCTTTGATGATGCCGATCTTGATTTAGTCATGCCTGGCATCATTAACGCGAAGTTTAGAAACAGCGGCCAAACTTGCATAAGTGCCAATCGTATTTTAGTACAAAAAGGGATTCATCAAGAATTTGTTAAACGCTTAAGCGCTGCTGCCAGTGCCTTTAATTTCGGCTCTTACACTGATAGCCAAAGCACCCATGGCCCATTAATAACCCAAACAGCCGTGAATAATGTCGATGCAAAAGTTAAAAAAGCGGTTGAGCAAGGCGCTAACATTGTGTGCGGTGGTAGCGTGCAAGACAGTGCAGGTTTCTTCTATCCAGCGACCATTCTCACAGAACTTAGCGACGACATGAACATTTTTAAAGAGGAAATATTTGGCCCGGTGGCGGCTATCTTTGAATTTGAAACAGAACAGCAGGCTATCGATATGTCAAATGACACTGCATTTGGTTTAGCCGCTTATATGTACACTGAGAGTATGCGTCGCTCTTGGCGTGTGTCGGAAGCACTAGAGTACGGCATGGTGGGTGTAAACGAAACAGCTATCAGTGCTGAAGTGGTTCCTTTTGGTGGCGTGAAAGAATCAGGGCAAGGTCGAGAAGGTTCGAAGTATGGCTTGGAAGATTACTTAGAAATTAAATACATTTGCTTTGGATCTATCGACAAATAAACCTTCAAAAATGGGCACTGTACTGCACAACTATAGAGGGTAAGAAAGGCTCGTAAATAAAGCGCATGACGCTTATTGTCAAAATGGCGCGTTGCGAGCTTAATCTATTCCAGCATATAACATGCTCATAACAGCGCTGCCATTAAGCGGCATGATCAGCTACGTTTTCAGGAAAACAGTATGAAAAATAATGATTTACAACAGCGTAAAACAAAAGTAATAGCACGTGGTCAAGGCAATATTTACCCTGTGTATGTGGATCGAGCGCAAGGCGCAGAAATTTGGGATGTAGAAGGGAAGCGTTACATTGATTTTGGTGCGGGCATTGCTGTATGTAATACCGGACATTCGCACCCCAAAGTGGTCGCAGCAGCGACTGCTCAGCTTGAAAAATTTAGCCATACCTGCGTGATGGTCAATCCTTATGAAGTCGCCGTTGAACTGGCTGAAAAGTTAGTAGCAATAGCACCGGGCTCTTGCGAAAAGAAAGCGATCTTTGTCTCTACAGGCGCAGAGGCCGTTGAAAACTGTGTGAAAATTGCTAGAGCACATACCGGTCGGCGCGGCGTTATCGCCTTTAATGGTGGTTTTCACGGACGTACTAACTTAACCATGGCAATGACTGGAAAGATTACCCCTTACAAAAATTTATTTGGCCCTTTCCCCGGAGATATTTTTCATGCACCATTTCCCATTGATTTGCACGACATCAGCATAAAGCAGTCGCTCAAAGCATTAGACAACTTGTTCAAAGTGGATATAGCGCCGAGTGATGTTGCCGCAATTATCATAGAACCTGTACAAGGTGAAGGTGGATTCTATGCCGCCCCCGCAGCGTTTTTACAGCAGCTGCG
>Ga0209396_1001909_pt1 | contig 22428 bp, 17 predicted proteins | sample GOMGulsemesocosm_6_FD_184638 | JGI IMG/M metagenome (GOLD analysis project Ga0209396, IMG submission 184638) | Methane-oxidizing microbial communities from mesocosms in the Gulf of Mexico - GOM8C Gulf of Mexico (SPAdes) (version 2) | ecosystem: Environmental > Aquatic > Marine > Cold seeps... | reverse complement strand
TAAAGTCCCCGCTGAGTATTCGCGTGCCAATGTTAGATCCTGAAAAATTCCTCAAAGCGACCGCTATTCTCGCCAGCGCTATTTTTTCCAAAGCAGGCGCGTTGATTTGGCTTGTTACTATTATTTCGGGTTTAGCGTTAGCAATTATCAATTGGTCGGCGCTGACTGAAAATTTAACAGACAGACTACTGGCCCTTGAAAATATTCTACTGATCGCGCTGGTGTATCCTTTTGTTAAAATATTCCATGAACTGGGACACGCCTATGCAGTGAAACGTTGGGGTGGCGAAGTGCATGAGATGGGGGTGATGTTATTAGTGCTCTTTCCCGTGCCTTATGTCGATGCTTCAGCGGCCAGTGGTTTTGCCAATAAATACCAGCGGATGCTGGTCGGCGCTGTCGGTATAATGGCCGAACTAATGCTCTCAGCTATCGCTATGATTGTCTGGGTGATGGTTGAACCGGGTTTAGTAAGGGCACTGGCTTTCAATGTGATGTTAATCGGCGGGTTTTCAACCTTGCTCTTTAATGGCAACCCGCTATTACGTTTTGATGCCTATTATGTATTGGCTGATTTTTTAGAAATACCTAATTTAGGGAATAGGGGCAACAAGCAGTACGCCTATTGGTGCAAACGCTATTTATTCAAAGTGGCCGCAGTGCAATCTCAGGCGCAAACTAAATCAGAATCATTTTGGTTAGTTGCTTACGCTGTGTGTGCCTACATTTATCGATTATTTGTGATGGTGGCGATCTCTTTATTTGTCGCCTCCCAATACTTTTTTGTGGGTGTATTACTCGCCTGTTGGTCGGTGTGGAGCAGTTTAATTTTACCTGTTATAAAGATGGTGGCAAAACCTATGTCAGACCCTCAATTAAAACCCCGACGCAAGAGAATCTTGCTGATATCAGGACTGTTAGTGACAGGTCTGGTTTGGTTATTGGGATTTTTCCCCGTTGCTTATAAAACCAGTGCCCAAGGGGTTTTGTATGTTCCTGAACAGGCGTATATCAGAGCGAATGTCAGTGGTTTTGTCGAGCGTGTCATTGCCAGTCAAGATCAGCAAGTTCTGCCAGGCGAGCAATTAATCATCATGAACGCGCCTGATTTACACGCCCAGGCAGGCGTATTAAAAGCACAGTTAAATGAAGCGCAGGCACGCTACCAAGGCAGCATAAACAATCGTAGTGAAGCGGATATTTTGCAGCAAGAACTGAATTACATACAGCAAGAATATCAGCGCTTATTGGAGCGCATGGCGGGTTTAACTCTCTATTCTCCTGTTGCCGGAGAGTTTGTTGCCATCGACAGAGAAGTGCTGCAAGGGCGTTTTTTCCAGCGCGGTGAGTTATTGGGCTACGTGATAGATTATGCCACGCTACCGCTGGCAGTAATGATTTCAGAAGATGATATAGATAGGGTCCGCCAACAAAATCGCGGTATTGAGTTGAAGGTGGCATCACAGCCAAATACCACCTATGCAGGCCAGTTGATTCGCTTATTACCCAGCTCTACCAATCGCTTACCTAGTGCAACATTGAGTACAGAAGGTGGGGGGAATATCATTCTCGATCCCAATCGCGAACAACCTCTCAATAGCTATCAAAGTTACTTTCGGTTGGAGTTAGCGGCCCCGACAGCTTTAAAACAACGTTTTGATGAACGTGTTTATGTGCTGATAGAACATGATCCAGAGCCGATTTTTTGGCGCTGGTATCGGGCAACTCGCCGGGTATTCTTGAGGCAATTTGATGTTTAATCGGCCAGTGAAGCGCCCGGCAAACAATTTAGAAAGACCTCAGCGCAGTATTGAGAGACAGCAGTTGATGTTTAGGTGGTGGCGTATTTTAAGTAATTTTTTCAGCAGGCCGCTGCGTGCATCAACCATGAGTTATCGTTTTTTGTTATGGAAAATCAAAAGACTCGATAAACAGTATCAGCAACTTGAAGAACATGAACTCGATCAACATATTATGAAGTTGCGCGCGCAGCTATTACACCATGGTTTAACCGATAAGTTACTCGTGCAGGTTTTTGCCTTGATCCGCGAGGTATCGGGGCGCACGCTTAATATGCGACAGTTTGATGTACAACTGTTGGGTGGCCTGGCGATCTTGCACGGTAACATCGCTCAAATGCAAACCGGCGAGGGTAAAACTTTAACGGCCACGCTGCCGGTAGCGGCCGCTTCGATGGCGGGTATTCCCGTGCATGTAATCACGGTTAACGATTATTTAACCGATCGAGATGCGCAATTGATGATGCCGGTATACCAGCGTTTGGGTTTGTCTGTCGGCGTCATCGTGCAAAACATGCAATTACCACAACGCCAACAGCAATACGTCAAAGATATTGTATATTGCACCGCGAATGAATTAGCGTTCGATTATTTAAAAGACAGCATTGTACTTGCTGATCGCCAGCACCCTTTGCATTTGCACGCGCTGTATTTAAGTAAAGGCGCACAAAAAATACAGCAGTTAATGCTGCGAGGGCTTCATTTCGCCGTGGTGGATGAAGCGGACAGTGTCTTGTTAGATGAGGCACGTACACCTTTGATAATTTCTGGCGAAGAAGTGCCACAAGAGCAACAGCAGCAGGTTTACCACCAAGCCATGTTACTGTCTGAGCAGTTACAACAAGGTCGTGACTTTAATATTTTATTACAGGAGCGGCGTATAGAGCTAAAAGAGGCAGGGGAACTACTAGGGTTACAGATAACCGCAGATCTTGGGCCGTTCTGGCAGGGCAAGGTACGACGCTTAGAGTTACTGCGACAGTCTCTAAGTGCCAGACATTTGTTTATTCGTGACAAACACTATTTAGTTGATGAGCAAAAAGTGGTGATTATCGATGAGCATACCGGGCGTCAGATGCCTGATAGAACCTGGGAGAAAGGTTTGCATCAGTTGATCGAAATAAAAGAAGACTGTCCGTTAAGTGCGCCGCGTGAAACATTGGCGAGCATCAGCTTTCAAAACTTCTTTCGACATTTCTATCAAGTATCGGGTATGACAGGGACCGCTAGTGAAGTGGAGTCAGAATTGTGGAAGGTTTATGCACTACCTGTAGTCAATATCCCCACCAATAACAAACCTCGACGAAAAAACTTAGGTTACAGGTTTTATGCCAATGAAACTGAGCAATATGGTGCGGTTTGTGAACAAGTGATAGGGTTACAAAAATTGGGTCGGGCAGTATTAGTGGGTACGCAATCGCTCGCGGCATCTGAAACGCTAAGTGCAGCGTTTGAATCCTTACAAATAGAGCACCAGCTGTTAAATGCCAGACAAGACAGTACAGAGGCTGAAATTATTGCCAGTGCAGGGGAAGAGGGGGCAGTGACCATTGCCACCAGTATGGCCGGTCGCGGTACCGATATAAAACTGGCGCCAAAAGTCGCTCAAATTGGTGGTTTGCATGTTATTATCACCGGCTTGCATGACTCATCGCGTATCGATCGACAGCTGCAAGGGCGCTGTGCACGCCAGGGAGATCAAGGCAGTTATCAAATGTTACTGTCTATTGAAGATGAAGTGTTTAGTTCTTTTGCTAAACGTGTTCTCGCGGGTGTGTATGTTCTGCCAATATCAGGGCGTTTATACAGTAAAATAGCCATGACAGTGATTAAATATTGTCAGAGACGGATTGAGTCTGACCACGTTAAATTACGGGCACAATTATTAAAGAGTGATGAGCAGCAAAAAGAATTGCTATCTTTTAGCTCTCAGCGTTTATAGTGAGCTCCCTACAGCAACAGAGAGCTACTGCGAACGTCTCTGTTTCTGGATGAAAACGAGTTAATTTTGAGGAAGTTTTAATGCAGCGTATTAAGTTTGTACTGCTTAGTTTTTTGATAGCGATACCTTTGATCACGACACCTATGATATCCACACCTTTACTTGCTGCAGAATCGCCTTTCAATAAAGGGCTACTAAGTTGCCTTTTAGAGCCAAGCAGTGAAGTGCAGCTAAGTAGTGCAGTGAGTGGTGTGGTACAAGAAATGCACGTCCAGCGTGGTGATCTAGTTGAGGTGGGGCAGGTACTGCTAAGCTTGAATTCAACGGTTGAAAGTGCGGCTTTAAACACGGCACTCGCTAAAGTAGAGTTTGCGCAACGCAAGGTAAGACGTAATGCTAAGCTGTATAAGAAAAAATTAATCTCTGATCACGAACAAGATGAAATGCTCACAGAGCGTCGCCTAGCTAATTTTCTGGCGATCGAGGCTAAAGTTCGTCTACAGCAACGTGAGACCTTAAGCCCGATAAAAGGCGTCGTGGTTGAACGGCTAAAAGAGCCGGGTGAATTTGTTGATGATACTCCTTTTTTAAAAATAGTGACGCTCGACCCGTTACACGCTGAAGTGGTGTTTAATGCACATCTATACGGGGAAATTAAAAAGGGGATGTCAGTGAAAATTTACCCTGAGGGTAAAGAAAAAGGCTTTGCTGGTAAAATCATCATTGTCGACCCTATTATTGATGCCGCCAGCAATTCATTTGGCGCTACTGTACTTTTAAATAACTATCGCGCAGAGCTTTTTGCCGGCGTTAGATGCAACATCGAGTTTTTACCTGAGCAAGATATCAAGCCGTTGAGTCCCCATTACTAATTTAAAGCACTTAAGCTCAATAAAAACGACATCATTTAAAAGTCACGCGGCTCAAGGGGGTGAAAATGTACGACTTAGATTTTATTTACTCCTATTTTTATAACGGTGCGGGAATAAGTAAGCTGCCTGATGAGATAGATCCTGAACTATTATTTAATGTCTCTTTTGATATAGAAACGAGTGATATTAAACTTTATATTTTGGATAAGTCTCAGCGATTCGCCTTTAAAGTATCCAGCTCTGGTGTGAGTAAACAATACACTGGCGCCGATCCTGAATTTGGTGCACAACCGCAACGACTCAATCACTTTCTCAATGCAGAAATAGATTACCGACAAGTAACGATCGATGCGGTAGAGGGAGATAACTATTACGTCTATATGGAAGAAGCGAAGGGCGCACAATACCAACAATTCATCAATCGTTATTGTCATCGCTATAACATAACCATTGAGCAACTATTAACAAAAGTCAGTCGAATTAATCACCGAAAGTTCCAAAGCCTTGAACAGTGTTGCAATGCAAGAGCGATTTCGATGTTACGCATTCCTCTCGATGGATCCCCAAGTAAAGTCTATGCGCAACCGTTTTTGTATGGAGAAGGGATTCCCATAAATCAGAGATCAATGCAGTTTCTATTACAGCTGTTTGCCTGCAGTACTGTTGAGTTAAAGGCTAAGCTGAAGCACGTTTGGGTGGCAAGCGATTTAAAAAGCGATAGAACACTCCTGGTGACTCAATATCATGATTTGTTGCATTCACTGTGAGTTATTTTTGTTAAGGGGATAAAAAAGCGCGATAAAACATTTAAGTTATAAATTTAGTCACAGGAAATACTTAGCCTGCATCATTTATTGTTCCAATAAAAAGGGGATATTTAAGTTGTAGCTTTAACCAACTTTTAGCGTCTGTTAGTTTATCAAAGCTTTTAAATTCTTCACCTGCCAATGTATATACCTGACTTAAATGTGTTTCTACTAACTCGGGGATAGTGCATTCTTGAATAACTAAAGCAGTGGCTATACGGCCTTTAAGTTGGTCACTCTGGATTATTTTAGTCAGCTTTGCAACGGCTTCAGGAACCAAAATAGAGTCACCACGTACTATGGCTAGCACCGCCCAAGGTCTACCCTGAACCATATCTATATGCTCTCTTGCTTCAATAACCCTTTGGTCAATCGCATCCAAGTTCCAAGGGCCTTGTCCCTTGATGGTTAATATGTTCTCTTCTACTGAAAAGTTCATAAAGCCATGTTGCATATTATTATCCATGTGTTTGAACCTTGTTAATAAGAAAAATTAGGCTTTGAAATATTAAATAAATCCCCAGCGATCACTAAAGAACCAAAGTTAACAGCAAAGATTATTACACTTAAATGTCATGCTATATTCTCTGTAAGTGTAGCTTATAGCGGCCTAGTTTCAGGAAGTTTTATCGAAGGATTGAAATCTACTAATAAATCGTAGGTAAAGGCGAGTGTTCTTTTTTGGGTGGTTAGTTGCAAACTATTTAGCCGTTTCTAGCTACTGGTTTTGTCGTATATAAAATGACACCTGCAATGCTAATAGCTGTCCCGGCATGCATGACGTTTGTAAGATAGGTAATAATACCTATCGAGAAAGTGGTATGTGCGAAGGTTTTTTTATTATAATCCAATCTAATTCACCGGTTGGGCTTAATGATTTTTGGACTATATTCTAAAGTACTCAATAGCTATTTAAGAGAATCATCTATGCAGAGAGTAAGTCACCTTACCCTCCAACATAACGCGAAATAAACCGTTAAGTTTTCATCGGTTTGCGGGTCAAGGCTATACCACTAAGAATAACTGCTACTGAGATTAGGCTCAACCAAGTTATAGCTTCATTGAGCACGATAATACCGCTAAAAAATGCCAGCACAGGTATCAAATAATTAACGTTGGAGATAAAGCTTGGCCCGGCACGCTCCACTAAGGAGAAATACAAAATCGAAGCCATACCGGTAGGCACAACGCCCAGCCAAATGATCGCATAGATAGCCCCAGAGCCTGGAGCAGTGATATTCTCAAAGCCTTGATAGAGTGCAACGGGTAAAGACAGAATACTCGCAACTAACAACATACCCGCACCCCCTACTAAAGGGTCGAACTTTGGTAATCTTCTTATCAATATGGTATTGGTCGCATAGCTGGCCGCGGCACAGAAAATAGCCAGTTGCGCAATAATTGAATGGCTTCCCTCTATCTGTGGGCCAAGTAACAGTGCTACGCCACAAAAGCTGACACAGCAACCCATGATTTTATAGCGATTGAGTGTTTCATTGGCAATAAAGTAGTGCGCCAAAATCATCGTGATTAACGGCATGAAAGCCATTAATACTCCAGTGGTACCAGAGGACACGCTCTGCTGCCCCCAAGAGATTAAAAAGAAGGGCAGTGCATTACCCATTGCCCCAAACAGTGCGAAGTATACCCAAGACCAAATATCCGTGGGTAAACGCAACCCACGCAGATACATTGCTATTAATAATATAATCGCGCCCAAGGAGATACGCATCGTTGATATTTGAATGGGACTAAACTGATCTACGGCAATAGATGTGATCAGAAAAGATGTGCCCCACATAAAAACCAATGTGTAAAACATTAGCCAGTTAATTTGTTTAGCGCTCATGTAACGTCCTTGCGAAAATAAAAAATATTGAAGATAAAAAAATAGTGATATGAATCGTAGTGATTTAAGCGATAAAAGGTGGGTTAAACATAAAGGTTTCGAACTATAAAAGCTATGGAAGAAACGACAAATAAGGCTCTATATAAGAATACTTATTTCTCTTCCCCATAAACTATTTTACGATCAGAATACAGACTATATATGAATTGGTGCAGTGAATTGAATGCTGGAAATATCCATCAATAAACTTAACCTATTTAGGTGCATTCAATGATGAATAAATGACGCTAAACCGTTGAGACAGCCATCCCATCCAGCACGATGGCTGATAACAAGTTGTTGGGTTGGAATATGTTCATGAATAATAGTGATTTGCGTGGCATCCTCTTGTGGTTCCAAAAAAATAGAGACTCGTTCACAAGCTTGTCTTTGTAAGCTAGTACTCCAGCTGTAAGCAAGCTTTTTAGGACGGTCTATTTCTTCAAAAACACCGGTTATCCACACAGTGCTACCATCTGACATTTGATTGGCTATACGATAGCGTCCGCCTACACGAAGATCTATTTTCGCACTAGGGCAAGTGACATTTTTTGGCCCCCACCACTGGGTTAATAGTTGTGGCTGAGTCCATGCATCAAATATGCGTTCAGGCTTGGCCAGAATCACTCTTTTAATCACTAACCTACGTTCGTCATGTGTTTTGGGCGTGTCATTTATATTCATTCTAACGCTGATTCCTCCTGCAAAAAAACTTCCAACTGATCGAATTTGTCATTCCAGAATTGACGATGTGTTGCCATCCAACGGTCTAGCTCAACAAAAGCCGTAGGTTCTATTTCACAGATATGCACGCGTCCATTTTTTTTACAACTTATTAGGTTTGCTCTTTGCAATACTTTAATGTGCTTTGAAGCTGCCGGTAAAGACATTGAAAAAGGCGCAGCCAGCTCACTGATTGATGCAGGCCCCTGTATTAGGCGATCTAGCTGAGCCCGGCGCGTTTGGTCAGATAATGCCTTAAAAACCAAGTCGAGTTGGGTTTTGCTTTGTATATTAGTCATCTGCAAAAGATAAACTATTTGGTTAAGTGTTGCAAATTATAATTCCGCCGTATATTATTTAAAAAGTAAACCATTTGGTTTACTTTTATTGAATTAGGAGAAAATAATGACAATTAGCCAACAAGTAAACTTTGATTGCAGCGCAAAACAGCTATTCTCGATACTCACTGAAGCTAAAATTTTTAGTCAAATTACAGCTTCTGAAGCCGTCTTTGATCTATGTGTAAATGGAGAGTTTAGTGCATTTAACGGTATGATATCTGGGACGTATCTTGAACTAGAAAAAGATAAGCGACTCACTCAAAGATGGCGCGCCGCTAATTGGCAAGATGGGGTTTACTCATTAATTAGCTTTCATTTGCAAGAATCGACAGAACATAAGACAACCTTGTCCTTTGAGCAAACAGAGTACCCCGCTGAATTTGAACAGCATTTAGCGCAAGGCTGGCAAGACCGTTATTGGCAGCCGATCAAAAAATATTTGGCTGATAACAGCAAATAATATGAGTGAGTAAGTCATAATAAAACGGATTTTTTGGGTGCACAGTTCCAGATAATGTAAGCAATGAAGAAAAAGCGAATTCTATTGAATTTGCATATCAGCGCGCCGCACTGCAAGTTGTCAATAAAAGAGGCATGCGTGATCAAGGAGGAACAGCCGAAAACTTCAGTACGGATGACCCGCGAGTGCTGTTAATCATCGCAACAATGAAATCAGCAAAAGGTGATTTTAAGCGCGGCGCCGCTGATAGCAGCAATCGCTGTATTAATCGAAGCGAACACATCGATCTGGGTGTTCACCTCAAGGGCGTATAGGTTCTTCAAACACAATCTAAAAAATCCTAGCTACGGAGCCTACTTTAAAGGATTAAGTGAATATTGTTTACATTTGGGACTTAATCGTAGCTGTGTAGTTATAGGGCATCTGTAGGCTTTAGTCGTTCGTAATTCGCAAGAACTATATTGCAGTTGAATTTAAGTAGAAGGGCTAGCAGATTCTCCGCCTCCAGATCCTGTACTATCACTTATGCTTGGTGGCGTAATTGAAGACCCTCCTGTACCAGTACTAAAGCTTGGGGGCGAAATTGGAGAACCTGTAATAGCCCCCGTTGGTGCCACTCCCGCGGCATTTCCCCCTGCAGCAGTCGCCTCACCTATCGTTGTCGGGTCAATATTTGCAGCCAATGCACTATTTAAGAGCTCTTCTTCAAGCACTCCACACTCTCTAGCAGCGTCGGCAATTTCTTTAGCTAGGCTAGGTGCAGCAGAAAAGGCACTTGATACGATTTCCTCAACAGTACCAATTTTATTACAAGTAGCATAGCCTGTGGCTTCGGGGGTTAATGAAGCATCTACGGATGCTATTTGTTGAAAAATGTCATTGATAGTTAAGCTATCAACTAATGCTCCATTAAACAAGGTGGACATAGATTCATTGTTGGCAATATCATTACTAATTGAAGCTTGTAAGTTTAAACTACTAAAAGGAATCAAAATGCACACGCTAGTAACCATAAGAAATTTACTCATAACTTTCCCTGCTTGTGGTTTTTGGGTAGTAGGCCCTTTTACTGTTAGCCATCATATTCAATGTTTTAAAATGAATTAAGCAAACCAATGCTGCACATGGCTTCTATATTTTAAACTCGTTAATAGTCTATGGATTCCTTAAATTAAGGAGTGTGTAGATATTTTTGAGATCTAAAACGATCAATTATTGAACAGTAAAAATTAACAGATACTTAATTTTTTGTTTTTAAGTTGTAATATAGTTATTTTTATTAGCAATGTTGTCCTTTATTGTTAGCAAAAGAGGTCAGATGTTTAAGCGGGAAAGGGAGGTGTTTGATTGCTTAATATAAGTTAAGCTCTCAAGTGAGTCTGTTTTTGAAATATTGTCAGGGCTAGATTGTTAAAATCTAATAAATAATAATCGACGAATGCGAAGAATTATCTTTGATTGCAGTGTAAAGCTTCTATTTTCAATAAAGTTGTAGCGTGTTAATAAGCCTCGCTGGCGAAAAGATTAAGATGAGAACTTAAGTGAATCTAAGGTATAAAGTTTACTTTGTAATTGTCGATAAGGTAGTTATTCATTTTTAAGGGAGTAGCTATGAAAATTTCATCATTGGCAAGTGTTGTGCAGCAGCAATCTCAACGAGATAATCGCAACCCATCGCCAGTGCAGAGAGTGCATTCTTCCGGGCAATCTCAGGCAGCTTCACCTCCTGGAATAAATAACACTCAGCCCAACAAATTGTTATCTGCCACTCATACTAGTGCTGTTAACAAAACTCCAGCGGTAGATTCTGAGCAAGATATACCCGCCAGTATTCAGGGCAAGAATACTATTCTAATTTTAGATGACTCAGAAAAGTCGCAGCGTATGTTGAATGTTTACAATCGTTTAGCTAGTGAGCAACAACAAAATATCATTGATACAAATTTAATTAGCAATGATGATTTCCTGCAATTGGCGGAACAATTAGATGATGATCAATTAGCAGACTTTATGAGTGTTGCGCAGGCCTTGCAGAAGGCGCCTGCACTCAATGGGATAACCGGAACATTTATCTCCAGTCAGACCTTAGACGCTTTTACTGCACAGCTACTTGAATTGAACCCCTCGGATCTCGAAGCAGTATTAAAGCAAGGAAAAATTCATGCTGCTAAGGTGCCTCCTTCTGAAGCGGGTGCAACCTATAATCGACAGGCATTACAAAGCAGTACACACTCCACTGCTGCTAACGATATACGTAACTTTGTATTGGCAATAAACAACAGTGCTGATGTACCTAAAATGATGGGGGATTTACAAGCGTTTGATTCAGCCCAACAGTCGGACTTATTGGCCATCATGGCCGATGGTACCTTTACAAGTCGTATTTTAGAGCGTTTGAATGACATCCCACAGGCGCTTCAGGGAGATGCATTAAGCTATTTTGCCAACACACTGCAGAAAGTAGATAGTTTTAGTCCGATAGTGACCGATGATTTAGAAGGCGTGAGTGCCATATTGGACATTGATAATAATGCCAGGCAAACGCGATATGAAATGTTAGATAGCGCACTAAATTTAATCGAAAACTATGATTTTAAAGAAGAGCAGTTGGAGGATGTTTTTAGCGACTTATTAAGCTTAGACATTACGCATCAAAGAGCTTATCTAAAGATTACCGAAACGGGGCTAGAGCTATTGACTGGGGCCAGTCAGTCGGTTGATAAAATTGATTTGAGCAACAACGAACCAGTCATGCAGGCGCTTGAAGAGGTTAGAGACAGCCATTTGGCTAGGGATCTAGTGTCTAAATCGCGTATGGGAGAGAGTAGGACGAGTGACGATGGTACAACATTCTACGAGATAAAGGCCAAATCTACTGCCGAGAAAGATCAGCAGAGTAGCGTTGAGCTATTGGTAGCTAACGCGTATGAAAAAATAAATGTAGCCAATTCCACAGGCAGTAAATACCAGAATACGACGACAAATCTTGCTGCAAACTTACTGCAATTAGACGCCACTGATAGAGATCAGCTTAGCAGGGAAGTGAGCGCAGAACTAACGGGAAAGCCTCCTTTAGATCAGATTGACCAACAACAGCTTACAGAGCAACTAGGCGGTGCAAGCGAGTTGATGTCAGCGCTTGCGGCTACTGAGGATATCGAATCTCTACTCTTAGCACGTCAGCAAAGCGAACAGCAATCAGAGCGACAGGACAACGATACGTTTTGGCGCGCAGCAGATGCCGCCGGTGAAAATATTGATAAGTATGCTGAGTTAGTACTCAAAAGCGACGCGCAAGTTCAGCTGCAAATTATGAGCATGCTCTCAGACAATCACTCAGCAGAAGCTGCGAATGATAAAGCTGCTACTGAAAAGATTAATGCATTGTTTAGCCTATTTGAAACCACAGAAGATGCGCAGGTAATTGAGAGATTTTTTACCGGTGAAGGCTATTAACATATACTAAATAAGTGTGACAAAGTAGCGAACCAATCCGAGGCTTCCCCAACGAATAGCACCGTTTGTCAGTGAATGGGTTGTTTAAAGATGCAGTTCTCATCATCCTGGAAATAGTTTTAAATTAAAAATTGAAATAGAGGATTAAACAACAAGTGGATTGCGTATTGCTGGTGGGTATATTACGACCAATATAGATAAGAATGGGTGATTCTTAGCAATGAATCACCCGTGTGCAAGAGAGCCGTTTAAGCTATTTTAGGTGCATTTTGTATAGCGTCGGTTTCTACGACCGGCTCATCTGCATTGTAGATACTTTCATCTAATTCATTTTCTGACTTACTAATCAGTACTGAAACCATAAGATCGCCACAAACGTTAACGCTGGTACGAGCCATATCTAGGATTCTATCGATACCGGCAATAATCGCTAGGCCTTCCATCGGCAAGCCAACGGTGGTTAATACCAGCGAGAGCATGATTAAACCAGCACCTGGAACACCTGCTGTACCAATAGACGCTAAAGTAGCTGTCGCAATGATTGTCAGGTAGTCAGCAGTACTTAAGTCAATGCCAAATGCTTGGGCGACAAACAGTGCAGCAACACCCTGGTACAATGCTGTGCCGTCCATATTAATGGTTGCACCTAGTGGCAATACAAAACTAGCGGTCCCTTTTGATACACCTAAGTTCTCACGTGCGCAGCGGATGCTGACAGGCAGTGTTCCCGAGCTACTTGTAGAGGAAAAAGCCATCATTTGTGCATTTAAGATACCTTTGAGGTACTTAATAGGCGCAAGGCCTGCAATCACAGAAATAGCACCGGTATAGACCACTAAAACATGGATAACACAACCTAGGTATACCGCACCGATTACCTTAAGCAGAGGGAATAACACGTCAAGACCGTATTTACCGGCAACCCAGGCCATTAATGCGGCGATACCGTATGGTGCAAAGTTCATAACGAGCTCTGTTAGCTTGTACATTGCTTCAGCTAGGCTATTAAAAACCTTAACAGCAGGTTCGCCTTTTTCTCCGATAAGGTTAAGTGCAATACCTAGTCCTAATGCAAAAACGATAATCTGTAAAATCTTACCGCCGGCGAGTGCTTCAATAGGGTTTTTAGGGATTAAACCAATAATGGTATTAATTAAGCTTGGCGCCTCTTTCGCAATCGCAGCAGTATCTGCTCCCGCTGTCATGTTAAGCCCAGCACCAGGTTGCAATATACTACCTAAGCCTAGACCAATAGTAATGGCAACAGCCGTTGTTACTAAGTAGATAACAATCGCTTTCATGCCCATACGACCCATCTTGGCACCGTCTTTCATGGCGGTTACGCCAACGACTAATGAGCAGAATACCAAAGGTACAATGAGCATTTTAATGGCGTTGATGAACAATGTGCCAATAGGTTTTAAGATCTCCGCTTGCGGGCCCATGATGGCGCCAATGATAATACCGACAATCATACCAATCAGTATTTTCTTCCATAGCGCTAAGTTTTTCCAAACACCACCTTGCTGGGTGGACGGGGTTGATAAAGACATACAGTAAACCTCTTTTTTGATTTTGTTTTATTACTAAGAGGTTGTATTGCAAATACACTGCCAAGTTTAAAATTTTTCATAGGATATTGTTATTTAACAATATTGTTACCGTTTCATCACATTGTCCTAAAGTAAATGGCTATAACTTTTGTTATAGCTTATATATAAGGTTTGCCAGTGATCAAAGGTGAGCCTAGATAAAACGGGAGGGGAGAGGAGGTTATAACAATAATTATGAGTATAACTATTGTTATAGGTGTTTGGTTATTTTTAAATTAGACTTTTAATGTATATGAAGTGGGTTTTTCTTTAATCTTTTACTCAGTGCCGGTTGCGAAATCCCGAGTAACCGCGCAGCCATCGACTGATTATTATCGGTTCTTTTTAAGGCTTCTTCAACCAGTAAACTATCCATTTGAGCTAAGGTTGGCAAGGGGCCGTGCTCATTAAACTGGGCGAGAAAGGGCGAATCAACGTAACTGTTTTCTATCTGTAAGTTATCTGTTTTCCCTAGTAGTTGGTGAAAAACAGAGAGCGAGAGTAGGTGAGACCTATGTTGGCTCACAGCATCAAAAATCATGGCTCTAAGTTCGCGAATGTTCCCAGAAAAATGATGGCTACTTAACAGAGTGACTAACTCGGGCGGATAGTTTGGTGTGCTTTTAGCCAGCTCTTTGGCGGATAGTTCCAGAAAATGTTCTAGCAACAGTGGAATGTCTTCTTTACGTTCACGCAGTGCAGGGATATGAATTTGATGGATACACAGGCGATAGTATAGATCACGTCGAAACTTTCCATCGGCGAGACGCTGCTGTAAATCCTGATGTGTGGCGACAATCACACGTGCGCGGATGCGTTTAGGGCGATCACTCCCCAGTGGATAGTATTCGCCTTCTTGCAGTAAACGTAACAGCTTTACTTGCGAGGACATGCTTAAGTCGCCGATCTCATCGAGGAACAAAGTACCGTTAGTCGCCTCTTCAATTAAACCTGCGCGTGTTCGCTCAGCACCGGTGAAAGCGCCGCGTGAGTGGCCAAAAAGGGTATCGGCAAAAACATTGTCGTCAAGGCCTGCTACATTCACGCTGACTAAAGGGCCTTTACAGCGACTGAGTTTATGAGCCGCTTTTGCGAGCAGTTCTTTACCCGTACCACTCTCTCCGCTAATCAGCAGCGGTTGATGACTTGGCGCGACAGATTCTAAATATTGAAAAATGGCCCGCATCTGATGGCTGCGGCTGATAATCGGATCAAAAATTTCGGGGTTGTCTAAACTGTTTGTAAGAATTCGTTGGCTGAGAGCCCGGTTTTCACGGCGCATTTCCTGCATACGTACTGCGCGTTTTATCCCCTCGACAAGACGACTTTCTTCTGTGGTTTTAACAAAATAATCAAATGCGCCTTGTTGAATACACTGCACCGCAGATTCAACTTGATTGAGCCCACTAATGACCACTACGGGTATATCGGGGTGCTCTTGGGTAATTTGATTTAATAGTTCCTGACCTGATATATAGGGCATCGTCAGATCAAGTAGAACTAAGCCTATCGATTTAGCGGCAAGCGTAGGCATAACCTCACGTGCGTCGGTACATAAATGCACATGAGAAATACCTCCACTGCGTGCGAGTGTGACGCTCAAGCTACGCAGGAATGAAGGTTCATCATCAACCAATAAAATACCGAATTCAGGATACAGTGATTGTTCAGTCAACGTTTTTCTCCAATAATAGAGCGCTCAGCATAACGTTACGAATACAGCTAAGACAAGGAAAAAACAGGCGAAATAGCGAAGTTTATATGCCCTTACTTTTGGGGGCAGTGTACCCCTTTCTATGGGTATACTTGCGTAAATAAGCATGCCTGATGAGTTAGGATTCGCCTAATACGCCTTTATTTTTAATGATTTAAGCATGACTTAATTCATTTCTATTTTTAATGATTTAAGCATGACTTAATTCATTTCTATTGAGTCTGTTTTTAATGCCTTATTTTAAATGCAGTCGTTATGTTGAGGTCTCAACAGGTAATTTAAGGGTCACTGTTGTACCTGAATTAGGAGGCGATTCAAAGAGTAATTCACCTTCGTGCGCTTTTACAATGCCACTTGAGATAGAAAGGCCTAAGCCTGTTCCTCCCTTTTCTCGACGTGTGGTAAAAAATGGGTCGAGCAAACGCGTTAGGTTGCGCTCTTCAATACCGCAGCCCTCGTCGATGATTTGCAAGCAAATGTGGCGGTTATCACTCAGGCTAAAAGTGCGCATTTTTATGCCGTTACTGCGCGCAGTTAATGATTGGCAAGCATTCAAAATCAAATTGATGATCACTTGTTCAATACGTTGCGCATTGCCGGTAACAATAGGCACACTTTTACTGTATTTGACGGAAAAATTATCGGTACTACTATTAATCGAATTTTCCGCTAAGCGTATCGCTGTAGCCACTACATCATTTAAATTAAAGGGCTCACGACTATCAATACTATCTTGTCGTGAGAAGTCTTTAAGGTCATTAACGATACGCTTAATGCGCAATGCTCCATCGTTCATATCGGTTATCATCGCCGGTATTTCATTGCGCATGGTGGAATACGCTAATCCGCCAAGCACAAAATCTCCCTGTTGCTCATAGCGTTCCTCCAAAATTTCTTGGCAGTCTAACCAAGCTTCGTGAATAACGGGTAAGTTAAGTAGCAGTAAGCCTGTAGGATTGTTAATTTCATGAGCGACGCCAGAGACTAAAATACCCAATGAAGACATTTTATCAGCTTGAATTAACTGCTGTTGTTGGATGTGTAAATCAGCGGTACGTTTATTCACTTGACGCCTGAGCATGCGATTCCACACCACCGTAGCGCTAAGCACCAATAACAGGATAGCCGCCAGTATGGCGGCCATTTTTCCGTATTTTTTCCAGGCAAAACCTTGCGATTGCAATGGCCCTAACCACTTGTTGTAAATCGCTTGATGGCGACCGGTATTAATTAAAATGGCCAGCCCTTCACTAAATTGTGCCAACAGCTCATCGTTTCCTTTAGCAACCGCGTAACCATATTTTTGCGCTTGAAAAGGCTTGCCGACAGGCACAATGTTAGATAGCCCCAACTCTTTTTCTAAGTAAAGCCCCGGTAAATTTGCGACCAGTGCATAATCGTGTTTTCCCGCGGCAAGCTGCCTCAGTGCATCTGTATGGGTATCCACTGTGAATAATCTAGCACCGACATTATTGAGAATTAAATAGTCATGCATGATGCCGTTTTTTTGTACAACGACTTCTTTGTCTTTGAGCTGGGCGAGTGAGACGGTTTTAGCATTAGTGCGCCGTGCAAAGATAGACTGATGGATAATCGCGTGCGGCGGACTAAAATCAAATTCGCGTTTGCGCTCGTTTGAGCTGACCATACCTTGCAGCGCATCTAAACGGCCATTTTTTAAAGCATGGCGAACACTGGCCCAATCTGAGAATCGAAACTCCACTTTCATGCCCATAACTTCAGCAATGGCTCGTGTCAGTTCAACGTTGTAACCACTGGGATTACCTTCTTCGTCTAAAAACTCATAGGGCGGATAATTATAGTCGCCACCGATCAAAATGGTTTGATTTTCAGCGGGGGTCGCGGCCTGTGAAAAGCTATTAAAGAATAAGATCCCTATCAGGAAAGAACGATAAAAAAACAAAGGCATAATATTAATCTAGAGCTCTATTATAAAAAAACCATATTGAAGAATTCTTGGCAATATGTCTATTGCGTTATAGATCTTTGCTTTCGAGCATCTTGGATCCCACCTGCGTTACTCACATGAGTGTAACCTTCTTTGTTGAGGGCTTTTAATGCCATATCAGCTCTAATGCCGGAGCGACAATAAAGTATTATTTCAGTGTTTTTATCGGGAAATAGTTGGTTAACTTTCGGTATCACTTGGGTGTGCGTGATTCTAATATCCCCCTTAATATTATCTTCTGTATGCTCTAATGCACTGCGAACATCTATCCAGACAGGGGCCGCTATCGATAAAGGGCTCATCAGTAAGCTAGAGCATAATATTGTAAGAGATAAAACAGTAGCAAGTTTTTTGAAGTGCATACAACCACCTGTTGATAAGTCATTAAAAACGCAGCTTAACTAAGCTGCGCTTTTGAGGCGAAACGATGAGTATAGTTCAATTTCGGGCTACAAAATTTTAAGCCCCTTAGTCTTATTTAAGGCCTTTTAATATCTCTACAACTTCTGATGGTTCTTGACGGTTAGTATAGTCAGCATCAACGCAAGCGCTGGCAATGGTGCCATCTTGTGCGATGACAAAAGTGGCAGCCAATGGCAAGTCAAACTGATTTTCGCCATTGTGCTTTTGCACATCGATCCCAAAAGATAAATAGATAGGGCGTAGCTCTTCTGCTAACGGGAAAACTAAACCAAGGCTTTTAGCGTATTGAGCATCTACATCAGAGAGTACTTCAAACTTTAGTGCATTCTTCTGCGTGGTAGAAAGTGATTCATCGGGAAGCTCTGGAGTGATCGCCACTAAAGTTGCATTTTCAGCGTGAATATTTGCCAGCTGCTCTTGGTAAGCACCGAGTTCCATATTGCAATATGGGCACCAACCGCCACGGTAAAAGGTGACAACGACAGGGCCTTTAGCTAACAAATCAGCTAATTCTACTTTGTTACCCTTTTGATTGGGTAATGAAAAGGGCGCTAAGGTATCACCGGTTTTAGGCGCTTTATCGACAATACCTGTAGCTGCTAAATTTTGTGTCGCTAACTTCATTAGCTCTTGTACATTAGTCGGTGCTTTTTGCACAAATCCCGCTTTGTAATCGTCGATTTGGTCTTGTAGTGACATAGAAACCTCAATAAATGATCTAACGTTAAAATTGAACGATCATTCAAACATTATCTGAACGATCGTTCAAGCGTTTCTGATGAAATATTTATGATGGCTTAGGCGTTGTTAGGTATAGCATTAAAATTGGTTGAAGGTTGAAGGTTGAAGGTTGAAGCTTAGAGCTAAAACAGATTTGGTGCTGGCATCAGTGTCTATCTGTAATGACTCACCCTTTTTTACCCGCAGCGCGCTTCGTTGAGGGGTTCAAATTATTGACTGACCGTAAGTCTATGGCGATATATTTTACTCACAACCATAGTGAGGCGCTGGTACACAGCGTCATTTATAAAATAAACATTATTGGTAAATTTTCGAAATTATCGCTTTATCATCATTAATGCATATGTTTTCATGCCATGATTTACCTTAACTTTCATATTCACCACTGAAGTTTGCAGGAGGCGTAAAGTGCAGGACAAAGAAAAACGAGTTTCAGTCTGTGGCATGGACCTCGAAAGAATCATTGCTAATCGGTTTAACCGATTGTTATGGCGTATCTCCAACTATGGCGAGCGAGGTGACATCGCTGATTCTAAAATTTCACTGGTCGAGTGGCGGGTTATAGCGCAATTAGGAAAGCTTGGACGGATGCCTATTGGTCAACTGTCGAAGATGAGCGGTATAGGTCCAACCGTAGGCTCACGAGCCATTAAATCTTTAAAAAACAAAGGCTGTGTTGAAACCAGAAAATCCAGCAGAGATGGCCGTCAACTGTTAGTCCAATTAAGTGATTATGGTTTTCAGATGCATGATTTAATTGCGCCGCTCAGACAACGAGCGCACCAGCAAGTCCAAGATGGTTTAGACTCAGATGAGTTGTCTACTCTGTTTTCGCTCTGTGATAAATTAGAGCAGCACTTAGACAAACTAGGTAACAATGAAGATGACGGATGGTAAACGCCGTATTCATAGGATTCTTGTGAACCCGCCTCTAAGCACTAAAAAAGAGAGATAACCAAGCAGTCAATCTCTGGTCAGACCGATGAAAAGGCAAGGAAAAAACTGGCGAAATAACGAGGTTTATAATGATAAATGAGTATATTGAGTCAGTTTTTAACGTTGAATTTTCGAGCGCAGTCATTTGCGGCAACCTCCTTGCAGCGATAAGCCTTACTCTTGCGCTATTTAGCATGCAACGCCTCACATCGTGAAAGGGGGCCAAAGCGAGATCGTTTGCCACAAACAGTTGATTCAAGTTAATGGTGTGGCACAATAAATTTCGCCTCTTTCGTAGCCATTATCAAAGTTGCTCTCAATGTAAATTCCCCGTCGTTTTTATCTCCAAAAAGGTGAGCAAAAAGTTCACTATTCTGGAGGCATACTCGGTTTATTTAACACAGGTTAACTCTCATAATAAATAAGGGCAGAGAATTTTTAGTGATTATTAATCATACATGCAATTGCATTGATATTATTGCTATAGCATGTAAATACTGTTATAAATTTAATCCATCTGGTCTTTGAATCATTGATAGCCAAGATCAAAACACAATAAATATGGAGATGAGAGGATGAGCGCTAAAAGCTTAAAAACATACAGTCATGATTATGGTGACGCAAATTTGGCCATCCGTGATTTACAACAACTGCTCGGTGATAAGCTGGTAGTCTCTAGCGCCGTTAGAGAGCAGCACGGTGGTGGCGAAGTGACTTATCACAAAAGCATGGCACCCGATGCTGTCGCATACGCTTCATCTACCAGCCAAGTCTCTGAAATCGTGAAAATTTGCGCTAAATATGTTGTGCCTATAATTCCCTATGGCGCCGGTAGCTCACTGGAGGGGCAGGTTTGCGCGATCAACGGTGGTATTTGTATCGACCTCTCTGAAATGAATGACGTTGTTCAATTAAACACCTCAGACTTAGACGTTTGTGTCGGTGCGGGCCTAACTCGCCAAGAATTAAATATTTATCTGAGAGATAGCGGCTTGTTTTTCCCAATAGATCCGGGGGCCGAGGCGACTTTAGCCGGTATGGCTGCGACCCGAGCATCGGGAACTAACGCTGTTCGCTATGGCACTATGCGTGAAAACGTGATCAATATGACGGTAGTCATGCCCAATGGCGATATTATTAAAACCGGTGGGCGCGCTAAAAAATCTTCAGCGGGCTATGACTTAGCGAGGCTCTTGATTGGAAGCGAAGGTACCATAGGAATTATTACTGAATTAACACTGAAACTGTACGGTATCCCGGAAAACATCATTTCTGCTGTATGTAGTTTTGAGAGTATTAAGCAAGCGTGTGAGGCTGTTATCTTAACCATTCAGACTGGAGTACCAGTCGCGCGTATAGAGTTACTTGATGAAGTACAAGTCGGCGCCTGTAACGCATATTCTAAGCTATCACTCGATGTCAAACCGACGTTATTTCTTGAATTTCACGGCAGTGAAAATTATTGTGCCGAGCAGATCGAGATGTTTAAAGATATCGCAGCAGAGTACGGTTCAAGCGATTTCAAAGCAGCCACTAAAACTGAAGATCGCAATATATTGTGGAAAGCAAGGCACGATGCTTATTGGGCGGGTTGCGATTTGGCACCGGGCATGGCGCACTTATCAACGGATGTCTGTGTACCGATCTCAAATTTTGCAGATTGTGTAACCCAAACTAAACAAGACATTTTGGACAGCGGCCTTATTGGCCCTATTGTTGGTCACGCTGGTGATGGTAATTTTCACGTGCTAGTGAGCTTCGATGAAAGTTCTGCTGAAGATAATAAAAAAGTGGCTGATTTCTTAGACCGACTTGCTGCACGCGCGCTGCATTTTGAAGGGACATGTACCGGTGAGCACGGTATAGGTCTTGGAAAAGCTAAATACATGTTTGCCGAGCACGGTGCTGGGCTCAATTATATGTTTACCATCAAGCAGGCGATGGATCCTAACAACATAATGAATCCCGGTAAAATATTCTACGGATGATGAAAGCTAAGGAAGCAACTAACAAGTCCCAGACGCCCCGAAGGGTGGATCTCTAAGCGGTCAACAGAGATGAAATCGTGTTTCATCTAGTTCCATTGTCAGAACGCTTGTAAAGGACTCGCCATTCACTTTGCATTCTTCCGCGGACTTGACCGCTTAGTTATCCACGGGGAAAATCTGGGGACTTATTCGCTACTTCCCTAAATAAAGATGAACTTTGAACAACGCAGTGTTGAGCCGTTGGAAAATGCTAGAAAAAAATCATTGGTCGCAGTGCAAGATGAGGGGCTTTGGTTTACTGAGCACCGACGATTAACTCGGTGTAGCTACGCTTATTTAGCTGTATTTCGTGAGCCACATCAGATAGAGAGTTTTAGGGCTTCCACTCGTTTCCTCTAGGCATTGTTAGCCATTAATTGGTGGGAGTGACTATTGGGTATTAATTTTTTCCCCTTTGTGTAACGCAGCACCGCTGTGATGATTAATTCTTTAAAAGAGTCATTTTACCACAGGGAAAGGGATTGAAAATTCAGTCGAAAGTCGAAAGTCGAAAGTCAAAAGTTGTAACAGATAATCAACCAAACAGGGTGGTAGAGCGGTAGTAGGCAAAGAAAATTACGTGCAATGAAGGTTACAAGCGTAAATACTGATCTCAAGACTCAAGACTCAAGACTCAAGACTCAAGACTCAAGACTCAAGACTCAAGACTCAAGACTCAAGACTCAAGACTCAATACTCAAGACTTGTTTTCTACTTCTTAATATTAAATGGGATCGAA
>Ga0209396_1001906_pt1 | contig 22438 bp, 20 predicted proteins | sample GOMGulsemesocosm_6_FD_184638 | JGI IMG/M metagenome (GOLD analysis project Ga0209396, IMG submission 184638) | Methane-oxidizing microbial communities from mesocosms in the Gulf of Mexico - GOM8C Gulf of Mexico (SPAdes) (version 2) | ecosystem: Environmental > Aquatic > Marine > Cold seeps... | reverse complement strand
CTGTTAAACCAGTTACTGCTGAAGCTGCTAAACCAGTTATCGCTGAAGCTGTTAAACCAGTTACTGCTGAAGCTGCTAAACCAGTTATCGCTGAAGCTGCTAAACCAGTTATCGCTGAAGCTGCTAAACCAGTTATCGCTGAAGCTGCTAAACCAGTTATCGCTGAAGCTGCTAAACCAGTTATCGCTGAAGCTGCTAAACCTGCACGACCAGTAATGCATTCAGCTCCTGCTACTAAGCCTGCAGCTGTGGAATTTACCGAAACTGATGAAGTAACTAAACCCATTATTGCTAAAGCAATAAGTAATGTCGCTGTTGAACCAGTTACTGAAACAGTTAAACCTGTCATGCACTCTGCTCCTGCTTCAAAACCACAAACTGTTTCGGAATCAATGAGTGAACATGTTGCACCAAAAGCAAAAGCAGCATCTGAACGTCAAAAGATTGAAACTAAATCAGTAACGCGTCAAATGCACACAGCTCCAGCAACGAAGCCGCAGACAGCTCCACAAGTTGAAGCTGCTCCACAAGTTGAAGCTGCTCCACAAGTTGAAGCTGCTCCACAAGTTGAAGCTGCTCCACAAGTTGAAGCTGCTCCACAGGTTGAAGCTACTCCGAAGATTGAAGTGAAATCGGTACCAGCTCTTCTTGAACAAGGTACTATATCTAAGAAAGTTAACTACATTGTGGATATGGCAAAACCACATTCTGTAGCGCCTTCTAATGTTAAATTCGTTGCTAATGTTGGACTTGTTCAACGTGCTGAAGTTAATGTTACAGCGGGCCCTGCCGGTAGTCAGTTTGCTTCATCAGCAAGCACATCGCCAACAACCTTAGCTAAGTAGTTTACTTAGCTAAGCTAAAAAGCCGCATCTAATGCGGCTTTTTTAGTAAGCAGACTTTATAGTCTATCTATCTTTATAATGACAATTCGGTAAATTAAAATCTATGTTTGAATTCCCTAAGTACTCGATGGCATCAGTTAAAAATGATGTTTTATCCGGTCTAACCGTTGCGCTTGCATTAGTACCAGAAGCGGTAGCCTTTGCTTTTGTAGCAGGTGTTGAACCACTTGTAGGTCTTTATGCTGCATTTATGGTTGGTATCATCACCGCTATATTTGGTGGTCGTCCAGGTATGATCTCTGGCGCAACAGGCGCTATGGCAGTAGTAATGGTTTCCCTTGTTGCTGAAAATGGTGTGCAATATTTGTTTGCAGCCGTTGTATTAGCAGGCCTTTTCCAAGTTTTAGCTGGCATATTTAAGCTCGGTAAGTTCATTCGCATTGTCCCTCACCCTGTAATGATGGGCTTCGTCAATGGCCTTGCGATTGTGATTTTTCTAGCACAGCTTGGCCAGTTTAAAAGTTTCAACGCTGAAGGCGTGTTAACTTGGTTAGAAGGCAGCCAGATGTTTATCATGTTAGGCCTTGTAGCTTTAACTATGGCTATCATCCATTTTTTACCTAAATTGACTAAATCTGTTCCCTCTTCGCTTGTCGCGATTGCTTCAGTAACGTTAATCGTTTACTACATGGGTTTAGATACTCGAACAGTTGTAGATTTCGTAAGAACAATGACAGGTGATGCAAACGCAACTATCGAAGGTTCGCTTCCGTCATTCTCAGTACCGAGTGTTTCATTCAGTATTGAAACATTGATGATTATTTTACCATACTCATTAATACTCGCTGCTGTTGGTTTGATTGAATCATTACTGACACTAACAGTGATTGACGAGATGACAGGGACACGCGGTAAAGGTAATAAAGAATGTGTTGCTCAAGGAGCATCAAATATCGTTAACGGTTTCTTTGGCGGTATGGGTGGTTGTGCAATGATTGGTCAGTCAATGATCAACATTAACTCTGGTGGCCGTGGCCGTCTTTCAGGTATTACAGCTGCAATCTCGTTATTACTATTTATCTTATTCTTCTCTTCGCTTATTGAATTGATCCCACTTGCAGCGCTTGTTGGCGTAATGTTTATGGTTGTGTTGGGTACATTCGAATGGGCGACATTCCGTGTTATACGTAAGATCCCTAAAGCCGACACCTTTGTCATAATATTAGTAACAACTGTTACTGTATTCACTGATTTAGCTGTAGCAGTGATCATCGGTGTAATTGTATCTGCATTACGTTTTGCATGGGAACACGCATCACATATCAATGCAGAAAAATCAATAGATGAAAACGGTTCTCGTATTTATAAAGTAAATGGTCCGCTGTTCTTTGGTGCTGTAAGTCACTTCTTAGACTTATTCGATATCAATACTGACCCTGAAGATGTGATCATTGACTTCGCAAATTCACGTGTTTGCGATCATTCTGCAATTGAAGCTATTGATACGCTTGCAGAACGTTATGTTAGTGCAGGTAAAAAATTACACTTACGTCACTTGTCTATTGAGTGTAAGGACTTGATGAAACGTGCTGGTGACATGATCGAGATTAATGTAATCGAAGATCCTGAATACCACATTGCGACGGATAAATTAGATTAATCTAATTATTGAAGGCTGAACTTATCATTCAGTCTTTTTTATTTAAAATTTAAAGCAAAAAAAAACCGGCAAAGCCGGTTTTTTCTTAATGATTTAATTTGAACTCTAATCTTTTGAGATAGTTTCAACTTTCGCTTTTAGCTTTTGACCTGGCTTAAATGTTACAACTCGACGAGCTGTAATTGGAATATCTTCACCAGTTTTCGGATTACGACCAGGTCGCTCTCCTTTATCACGAAGGTCAAAATTACCAAAACCAGATATTTTAACTTGTTCATTAGATTCTAAAGATAGACGCACTTCTTCAAAAAATGCTTCTACCATGTCTTTAGATTCACGTTTACTCAGACCAACATCGTTAAATAAAGTCTCAGCAATATCAGCTTTGGTTAGTGCCATAAATTAATCCCTCAAGGATGCATTAAATTCAGACGAAACAGCAACGACGATTGTATTAACTGCCTCAGATATGTCTTTCTCTTCCAAGGTTTGTGATACATCTTGCAACGTTAAACTAATTGCTAGACTCTTATCACCTTCTGATACACCTGTCCCTTGGTATACATCAAACAAGTTTATGCCAACTAACTGATTTCCGCCAACTTTTTTAATGTAGTTAAGTACATCTCCAGCATTAACATCTTTTTTCACTATCATAGCGATATCACGACGGTTTGCGGGAAACTTAGATACATCAGTAGCTTGCGGTAGTTTACGTGCAGTTAGCACAGACAGTTCGATCTCGAGTACGAGGGTAATTCCGTTTAAGCCCAATTTCTTCTCAAGAGAAGGATGGATTGCACCAATATGACCCACAGAACGTCCTTGATAGAATATTTCTGCGCTTTGGCCTGGATGTAAACCCGGATGAGCTGCTCGTTTTAACTCAAAGTCATCAAGATTACATGTTTGTTCTAACAATGTATCTAAGTCACCTTTAAGATCAAAATAATCTACTGATTTAGCATCTTGATTCCAAGATTCAGTATTGTTAGTGCCTGCAATGATCGCACCTAACATAGGTACTTGCAGTACGCCATTCTCAACTGATTCATCTTTAATAAAAGTTAAACCAGTTTCAAATAAACGTATACGTTGTTGCTGACGCTTTTGGTTAGCAACAACACTTTCAACAAGACCAGTAAACATACTTACGCGCATCGCTGACATTTCGATAGAAATAGGATGAGGAAGTAATAGCTGGTCTGCTTCTGGGTGCATTAATACTTGACGTTTTGGGTCTACGAAGCTATAGGTAATTGCTTCTTGGAAACCACGGTCAACCATTAAATCGCGAATACGACGTACAGATAATGTAGCTTCATCATGCTGTGTCATTTTTAGTGGGGCAATAGGCGCAACATTTGGAATGTTGTTATAACCAAATACACGTGCTACTTCTTCAATCAAATCTACTTCGATTTTAATATCGAAACGGAATGAAGGAGATACAACAGTCCAAGCTTCATTTTCAACACTCGGGTTTAGACCTAGTGTTGTCAGGATTTCAAACACTTTGTCATCAGCAATATGAAAGCCAATCACTTTATCTAATTGGCTACGGCGTAACGTAATTTCGCCATGCTTAGGTAATGCAGCTTCAGTTGTAACATCAACAACAGGAGCGACTTTGCCACCACAGATATCAACGATTAACTGAGTCGCACGTTCCATCGCTTTATACTGAAGTTCAAAATCAACACCACGTTCATAACGGTGTGATGCATCAGTATGTAAACCGTATGCTCGTGCACGGCCTGTGATTGCAAGTGGGCTAAAGAAGGCACACTCTAACAAGATTGACGTTGTAGCTGTTGTCACGCCTGTTTTTTCACCGCCAAAGATACCAGCAATCGCAATCGCACCAGACTCATCCGCAATAACCAGCGTATTGTCATTTAACTTTGCTTCATTACCATCAAGTAACTTCAGCTTTTCATCTTGCTTCGCTAAACGAATGTCTAATCCACCAGTTAAGGTATCAAGATCAAACGCATGCATAGGCTGGCCAAGTTCAAGCAAAACATAGTTTGTTACATCAACAATAGGGTCAATTGAACGAACACCACAACGACGTAAACGCTCAACCATCCATAAAGGTGTTACTGCGTTCATATCAAGGTCACGAATTACACGGCCAAGGTAACGCGGACATTCGTCAGTCGCAGTTACTTTAATGCCAACCGTATCGGTAATTGACTCAGCTGCATTTACCCATTCAGGTGAAACAACATCAATGTTGTTAAGTACGCCAACTTCACGGGCAATACCAGCAATGCTCAAACAATCTGCACGGTTTGGCGTAAGATCAACTTCTATCGTTACATCATCAAGACCTAGATATTCGCGAATGCACGTACCAGGAACTGCATCTGCAGGTAATTCTATAATACCATCGGCACTTTCAGCCATGCCCATTTCTGATTCAGAACACAGCATACCGTGTGAAGGTTGACCACGTAACTTAGCTTTCTTAATTTTAAAGTCACCAGGTAATACAGCACCAACGGTTGCTACTGCTACTTTAAGGCCTTGACGGCAGTTTACTGCACCACACACGATATCGATAAGTTCATCTGCACCAATATCAATTTTGGTAACTTGTAACTTGTCTGCATCTGGATGCTGACCACATTCAACGACATGACCAACAACAATACCAGTGAATTTACCTGCTACTGCATCAATACCATCAACTTCTAAACCTGCCATCGTAATTTGATGAGCAAGATCTTCATTGGATAAACCAGGTTTAACCCAAGTTTGTAACCATTCGTTACTGAATTTCATTTCTATACCCTATCTTATTTAAATTGCTTGAGGAAACGCAGGTCATTCTCAAAGAATGAGCGTAGGTCATTAACGCCATAACGAAGCATCGCTAAACGTTCAACACCCATACCAAAGGCAAAGCCAGAGTATTTCTCAGGGTCAATTCCAACAGAAGTTAGTACATTTGGGTGTACCATACCGCACCCCAAAACTTCTAACCATTTACCATTTTTGCCCATAACATCAACTTCAGCTGAAGTTTCAGTGAACGGGAAATAAGATGGACGGAAACGAATTTCTAAATCTTCTTCAAAGAAGTTATTCAAGAAATCGTGTAGCACACCTTTTAGCTCGCTGAAGCTTACTTTTTCATCTACAAATAAGCCTTCAACTTGATGGAACATTGGTGTGTGTGTTTGATCGTAATCATTACGATAAACACGTCCTGGCGAAATAATACGAATGGGTGGTTTTTCAACTTCCATCGTTCGAATCTGTACGCCAGAGGTTTGCGTTCTCAATACTAATTTAGGATTGAAATAGAAAGTATCGTGATCAGCACGCGCGGGATGATGCTCTGGAATATTTAAAGCATCAAAGTTATGATAATCATCTTCAACTTCAGGGCCTGATTTAACAGCAAAACCCAACTCACCAAAAAAAGACTCAATACGTTCGATAGTCCGCGTCACAGGGTGTAAGCCACCTATTGGGTTGGCACGGCCTGGAGCTGTAACATCGATCATTTCTTCAGCTAGTTTCGCGTCTAAGACTGCTTGTTGCATTGCTTCGCGTTTTTCATTAATCGCTTTTTGCACTTCTTGTTTAGCAAGATTAATGGCTTGACCAGCTTTAGGTTTTTCTTCTGGCGGTAACTTACCTAGCGTTTTCATCTGTTCAGTTAAAATACCTTTTTTACCTAGGTAATCAACGCGAACTGTATCTAATGTTGCTAAGTTAGTAGCTTGTGTAACGGCTTCTATAGCCTGTTCAATAATTTCTTTAAGGTGTTGCATGTTTTTCTTATCACCCTGTTGGCAGGAAAAGTGAATAGATTCATTCAGTAACAGATGATTTTACTCAAAATCACTGCAAAGTGCTAGCGTTTAGACTGAATCAAAGGGCTATTATCCATGTAAATCAATGAAAATAACTGCTTTGACTATTAATTAGTCTGAATATTTAGAATAAAGCACGATGAATATTGAGATTAAAGAAGGATAAGGAAAATAACTGATGTGCTTATTTGGAAGATAAAAATGTAGATACTAAAAAGGGAGGCCTGAGCCTCCCTTTATAATCACTGAGCTTAATTAAAATTAAGCAGCAGCTGCTTCTTTTGCTTTATTTACTAGTACAGTAAATGTCGCTTTATCGAATACAGCGATGTCAGCTAGGATCTTACGATCGATTTCAATAGAAGCCTGTTTAAGGCCATTAATGAAACGGCTGTAAGACATACCATTTTGACGTGCAGCAGCGTTAATACGTGTGATCCATAATTGACGGAATTGACGTTTACGTTGACGACGGTCACGGTAAGCATATTGACCCGCTTTAGTTACTGCTTGGAACGCAACACGATAAATTCGTGAGCGAGCGCCGTAGTAACCTTTAGCCTGTTTTAAAACCTTTTTATGACGAGCACGTGCAACAACACCGCGTTTAACTCTAGGCATAACTTATTTTTCCTTTTTTATATCTAAAATTAAGCGTATGGAAGCATACGTGTAACAGAAGCAACATCACATGCTGCAACCATTTGCGTACCACGAAGGTGACGTTTACGTTTTGTGCTCTTCTTTGTCAAAATATGACGAAGATGTGACTGTTTACGTTTAAAACCGTTTGCAGTCTTTTTAAAGCGCTTTGCAGCACCTTTATTTGATTTCAACTTAGGCATTATAACTCCGCATTGTTGAATATTAATATTTAATAATAAGGCGAATATGAACGCAAAACGCTCATATTACTTGGAAGCACCTACTATTTCTTTTTAGGGGCTAACACCATTACAGCTTGTCGACCTTCCATTTTAGGGAAAGCTTCTACAACTGCAATTTCCTTTAGATCGTCTTTAATACGATTTAAAAGATCAAAGCCTAAGCTCTGGTGCGCCATTTCTCGACCTCGGAAACGCAGCGTAATTTTTGCTTTGTTACCTTCTTCGAGGAAGCGAGTCAGGTTGCGTAGTTTTACCTGATAATCGCCGGTATCAGTTCCAGGTCGGAATTTTATTTCCTTAACCTGAACCCGAACTTGCTTTTTCTTCTGTTCTTTAACTGACTTACTTTTCTCGTAAATGAATTTACCATAATCCATGATACGGCAAACAGGAGGCTCGGCATTTGGGCTAATTTCTACAAGGTCTAAACTTGCTTCTTCTGCAGTTGCAAGAGCTTCTCTTATTGAGACAATTCCAATGACTTCGCCATCAGCACCATTTAATCGACATTCAGGAATACGAATTTCTTCATTGATTCTGTGTTGTCTAGTCGTTTGTTGTTGACCTTTTTTTGCGCCTTTTATAACTTAATCCTCCAGGGTTGTTTTGCCGCGGCTATTGATTTCAGTTTGAATTTTACTAATGAAGTCATCTAACTTCATCGAACCCAAATCAACGCCTTTACGAGTTCGTACCGATATTTCTCCTGACTCGACTTCTTTGTCGCCTACTACCAGAAGGAACGGAACACGTTTCAAAGTATGTTCGCGGATTTTAAAGCCAATCTTTTCATTTCTCAAGTCTAATTTAGCTCGAACGCCCACTTTTTTCATTTTTTCTACAAATTCTGTAGCAAATTCAGCCTGTTTATCAGTAATATTCAGAACAACAGCTTGAACGGGTGATAACCACGTTGGAAATAAGCCTGCATATTCTTCAATTAGAATTCCGATGAAACGTTCTAAAGAGCCTAAAATTGCACGGTGAATCATTACCGGTGTGTCACGACCATTGTCTTCACACACATATTCAGCACCTAATTTTTCAGGCATTGAAAAGTCTAGCTGGATTGTACCACATTGCCATGCACGATCTAAACAGTCATGTAATGTAAATTCAATTTTAGGTCCGTAAAACGCACCCTCGCCTTCTTGAATATCAAACTGGAGGCCATTAGCGGTTAATGCTTCGCTTAATGCTTGTTCCGCTTTATCCCAAGTTTCGTCACTACCTACACGTTTTTCAGGACGCGTTGATAATTTAATCTCGATATCTTCAAAACCAAATGTTGCATAAGTTTCGAACACCATCTTAATACAATCAGAAACTTCTTGCTGAATTTGACTTTCAGTACAGAAGATATGTGCATCGTCTTGAGTGAAACCACGTACACGCATAAGACCGTGTAATGAACCAGACGGTTCGTTACGATGGCATGAACCGAATTCAGCCATACGCAGTGGTAAATCACGGTACGATTTTAAACCTTGGTTATAAATCTGTACATGACCAGGACAATTCATTGGTTTAACTGCATATTCACGATTTTCCGAATGAGTACAGAACATCGCGTCAGAGTATTTGTCCCAATGGCCTGATTTTTCCCAAAGTGAACGGTCCATGATTTGTGGTCCTTTCACTTCTTGATAATCGAAGTCACGTAATTTTTCACGAATGTAATCTTCTAACTCGCGGAAAATAGTCCAACCATCGTTATGCCAAAAAACCATACCCGGTGCATCTTCTTGCATATGGTATAGGTCAAGTTGCTTACCAATTTTACGATGATCGCGCTTTTCAGCTTCAGCTAAACGCTGTATATAAGCTTTAAGTTCTTTCTTATCAGCCCAAGCGGTACCGTAAACACGTTGTAACATCTTATTATCAGAGTTACCACGCCAGTACGCACCAGCAACTGACATCAATTTAAAGTGCTGGCAATGTTTCATCACTGGAACATGCGGTCCACGGCACATATCTACATATTCTTCATGATGATATAACGCTGGCGTTTCATCTTTACCAATGTTTTCATCGAGGATTTGTAGCTTGTAGGTTTCACCGCGCGCTTCAAATGTATCGCGCGCTTCTTGCCAAGACACAACTTTCTTAATCACTTGATAATTAGTTTTCACTAACTTCTGCATGTGTTTTTCTAGTTTGGCAAGATCCGCTTCTGTGATTGGCTCTTCCATATCAACATCGTAATAAAAACCTTTGTCGATAGTAGGACCAATTGCCATCTTAGTGTTAGGCCAAAGTTGCTTAATAGCATGACCCAATAAATGCGCACAAGAATGACGTAAAATTTCTAAACCATCAGCGTCCTTAGACGTAATAATTTCAATTGAAGCGTCTTCGGTAATAAGGTCACATGCATCAACACGTTCACCATTAACACGGCCTGCGATACAGGCTTTGGCTAGACCAGAGCTAATATCAGCAGCAACTTCCATTATAGAAACGGGGTTTTCAAAATGACGCTGAGCGCCATCAGGGAGAGTAATTACAGGCATTATGTATCCTTCTTGCAGTGATGCTGCCTACAATGCAGCGTTTGCAATTGTGTGAGCAGAAATTGCTCATGTGTAAAAATAATCGCTTCAAACATACAAGATTTAAAGCAAGAAAATCGTTCATTTCAATCTTAAACATTAAAGAGTAGAAACAAATTTCAGACCAAGTATTATATATAAAAACACCGTAATAGCACGATAAATAGGGGTAACTTGGTTAATAAAAACCCCTGTTGCTATTATTACCAGCTTTAATAGTGCAAATGCAATGGAAGAAAGAAAATGTCGATAACAGGCCATATAAAAAAGCTAGTCTCAACGTTAGACTCAACAAACACGGTCGAGTACCAACTGCCCTTAGATAATGAACTCATTCCACTGAATCAATATATCGGTAAAAAAATATCGTTAACTCACACAGGCAATATTCATTGTTCTAATTGCGGTAAGAAAACTAAAAAAAGTTACTCTCAAGGCCATTGCTTCGTTTGTACTCGCCAGTTAGCCAGCTGTGATATGTGCATAATGAAACCTGAAACTTGCCATTATGAACAAGGGACTTGCCGAGAACCTGAGTGGGCAGATGAATTTTGCATGACGGATCATTTTGTTTACCTCTCTAACACTTCTGGTCTGAAAGTCGGTATTACTCGTCATACTCAAATACCCACACGCTGGATCGATCAAGGTGCCACACAAGGCATGATTGTCTTTAAAGTAAAAACGCGTCAGATAGCGGGACTTGTAGAGTCTTGTCTCGCCGAGCATATTGCTGATAAAACCAATTGGCGAACAATGCTTAAAGGCGATAATGAGGATTTAAATTTAGCTTTTGAGGCCAAACATTTAATGCCTTTAATTGAACAAGAGCTTGGTGATATAGAGATGATGTACGGTTTAGATGCTATTGAAGAGCTCGATCCAAAGACACATAAGATAAACTACCCAGTGACTCAACATCCAACCAAGATCGTTTCCCATAACTTTGACAAAGATCCTTTGGTTACAGGGAAGCTTATCGGCATAAAGGGGCAATATTTATTTTTTGACACCGGAGTCATTAACATGCGTAAATTCTCTAGTTACGAAGTCACGTTCAATGAATGTTAACAAACAACCAAATTGATGACACAGGTCACTTAATTTGATACGAAAAAACAAAATTAAGTGACCCCCATCACAACAACCCTTCTTTAAAAGATAATTCCACTTATTTCGCTCCAAAAACAGACTTATTCTTCTAGCCAGGAACAAAACAAAGCAAAACAACAGTGGTTAAATCTGATTAATTTATGTTTTAATTCCCACATAATCCAACTTTCAAGTAAAAAGCAGTTTTAACATTTGTTTATTGTTAAATATAAAATATAAATCACTGGAGATAAAAGAAGTGCAAACGAAACCTACTTTCTGCGTGCGTAATGCAGCAGCTGATACATTCGCAATGGTAATATTTAGTTTTATTGTTGGTATGTTAATTGAAATATTTATCTCAGGTATGTCGTTTGATCGTTCTCTCGCTTCACGTATAGTTGCTACTCCAGTAAATATTGCAATTGCATTACCCTATGGACTTTACCGTGATTGGATTATTCGTAACATGGTGAAACGTACAAACTCAAAACTGCTAAAACACTTTGCCGACACATTTGCTTATGTATCGTTTCAATCACCAGTTTACGCTGCGATCCTAATATTTGTTGGTGCAAACCCAGAACAAATCCTTACAGCAGTATTGAGTAATGCATTAGTTTCTTGTTGTATTGGTTTTTTATATGGTCAATTTTTAGATGTTTGTCGTCGTTTATTCAAAGTTCCAGCAACTCAAATGCGGCTTGGCGCCTAGCACATAAATAAAACATGCTAACAAATAAATAAGCGCTGAAATATCTAGCGCTTATTTTAATCATACCATTCGATAGTTATCGTTATTCAGTAATTAAGGCAAAGCTAATCACGAATAGCTGGCTTATTCCTGGATAGATATCGCTAATAACCTGCTTTAATTCAACCAAGGACATATTTTCTTGTTGAGCATGAAAATCCGTTAAATCATGAAAACAAACTTCTGTAACATCCATAATTTTTAAATACGTAAATACCCTGCCTTCTTCTAGTGTCGCCACTTCAACCCTTGTTCCAACAACATAATCACTTTCACTGATATCGCGTATCGTGATGGTTTTATTACCTGATAAAATATCCGCCTCAAAACGACTGAAAAATGTCATTTTTGTCGGTGCTTTTTCTTTATTTTGTAATCTACGCTTTAAGTTAACGCCTTTATTCATTATATAGCCCTATAAAAATCTATTCATATATGATTATTTTTAATTAATTTAGCATAACTGTGACTGTAGGCTTAGTCAAAATGATTAATCTAAAAAAATCAATTTGTTGGGGTATGTTATTCCAATTAAGATACTGTATATTAATTATAACTTTGATTAGTAATTGAGATTAGGAAGAACCAAATGCAAGTTAAAGACATAATGGCAAGTAATGTTGTCTGCATCAGTGATAAGGCCAGTTTAAAAGATGCACATGAATTAATGCAAACACGCAATGTGCGTCACTTACCAGTGATCTCCGAGTCTGATAAAACGCTTGTTGGCGTATTAACACACAAGAAAATGATCAGTACTGTCATGTCATTAGTTCAGAGATATGGTCAAGGAATTTTAGAACGTAAAGAGCGCGAACAATTAGTTGAAAATTTAATGGATACAAACTTTCAAAAACTTACAGAAGATGAGCCACTTGAAGTAGTTGTAGAATATTTCATTGAAAACAAACTTGGTTGTTTACCCGTGATATCTATCGACGGCAAAGTATTAGGCATTGTAACTTCGTCAGACTTTGTAAAATTGTGCGCTAAACTATTGCAACGCTAAAGCTAACTACATCAATAACATTACAACTATAATAAATGGATTTTGGCACATCATATATGTGCCAAACTTCGTAATACTTTTACTTATTCGCCGATCATTTTCAGATAAAGAGCTTCAACTTTCTCTCGCGCCCATGGCGTTTTACGCAAAAATTTCAAACTCGATTTTACACTTGGATCATCGGTGAAACAGCGGATGTTGACGTAATAGCCCATACCATCCCAGCCGTATTTATCGACGAGTGCTAAAATGATTTTTTCTAGGGTCATGCCATGAAGCGGATTGTTAATTTGTGTCATAACTATTTTACGATGATTGGATTAAATTGGATGGTATCACAAATTTATTAAGGTAAGTTGAACTTACCTTAATAAATATTTCCAGTCGAATAAATTAAAAAAACTGCCTATCTCGGGCAAGTAACTCTTCAACCAGTTCCCTCACTTCAACTGTCGCTAAGCCTTTACGATGTTCTTTAAAACCTTCAGAGATATGTGTCGAATCGAGATTTATTTCAATGGTATGCGCCCTAGCCTTACTTGCTTCATGGACAAAATCCGCGGCAGGATATACCGATCCGGATGTCCCAATAGCAATAAACAAATCTGCATGTGCAAGACGGTTATATATTTCTTCCATATATAATGGCATTTCGTTAAACCAAACAACATGTGGACGCAAGTTCCCCATCTTACGACAACACGGGCATTTCAACTTTGCGCCAAGCGGTTTGTATTTAAATAACTGCTCAGTTTCTTCACAACGCATTTTTACCAATTCACCATGCATATGGACAACTTCATCAGCGCCACTGCGCTCGTGCAGATTATCAATATTCTGGGTAATAATAGTCACGTTACCACTGTAACCTTGTTGCAACTCTGCGAGCGCAAAGTGGGCATCATTGGGTTGAATACTAGGTAATGATAACTGCTGAAATCGTTGATTATAAAAGTCATGTACTAATTGCGGATTACGGCGATAACCATCCATTGTTGCAATATCATCGATATGATGACGCGCCCAAAGACCATCGCTAGCACGGAAAGTTTCAATCCCTGATTCAGCTGAAATACCGGAACCGGTTAAGATGACAATATTGCTGTAACTTTCGAACATGTTGCTGCCTATGTTATTAAATATGCAGTGATTTTATCATTTCCAATTAAATAAGGCACAACTAAATAGGTATTTGAAAGGTTTTATTTGCGGAGTGTGAGCAGACTAACAACTCAGGAGTCATCGTTCCATGAAAGTTAAAATAGCTTTGTAGAGCCTGTTATATTCGTAAGCGGTGAAGCCTGATATCATCAGGCTTCTAGGTGGGCGTTCCAAGGTAACAAATCACTTAAATCAGCAAAATCATCCCGTTGTAAACGGCCTGATATCCCGTTCCGTGACGTTATTATCAATCCCTAATTCACCCGAATATAAATAGCACCTCAGCTTTTTCCATTGATTTCAGGTATATGAAACCGCAACGCCAATTTTACTTTTTGGCGTCACCGTTTTTGCACTTTCGGTTAGCCATTCATGAAACTTATCCAAGATTGGCTCTGCTTCTTTAATGAGTAACTGATGTTACGCAGTTAATGCTTCTATCTCTCGCAAAGCCTTAAGTGCTTCTTTTTGAGCTTTTATATAAAGCTTCGTTTTCAACCCAAATGTGGTTAAGCCTTTTTTAATACTTAATCCTTCCAATTTGGCTGTTGCTAGCAATGACATAAAAATGTGATTGCTCTGAGTTCTTTCTCTTTTAGCAGGGGATTTAGCAAGACCTGTATTGGATTTAATATTCTTGTGAAAAACTTCAACTTTCCATCGTTTTTGATAGATTGTTTCCATTGACTCTTTATCTAGTTCAATATCATTACTGATCAAATATAATATCCCTTCCTTTTACCCAACCAAGAATCGGGGAGCCTGACCAATCTAATGAATCAATACGTTGAAAGCGTCCTTGTAATTTATCTTCTTTTCACGCTCGCTTTAAAACTTTTTTCATTTTTTAGCAGGTTCAAACTCATTTGTCTGATCCTTGCAAAACTTCTGCTCGCTCATCTATTCTGATTCGTGAATTATCTTCTCTAAACGCTGTATCCAACGACCAATACATCGATTTAACCAGCCAATGAGAGCCCTCGCATCTAACGCTTTTGAGCTAATATAAAATCTAATCGCAAGGTCATCTTCCGTGGCAGCTTCAATGTCTGTTTGTTTTATCCGGCTTTAGGATTTATGGGTGAAATAGGGCTAGGTACCACTGCAGATCTCAGATCTTTACAGCGACTTCCGAGTATATTTCCGCACATTCTCTATGAAAGCTTGAAATCAATGGCTATTTGGCAGGCGGGTATGTTGTGTCTTATACGCTAAATCTCAGCGTGAAAAACCACAGTGTGCGGCATCACATAAACAAACAGCGCTGTTTGAAGAATAATTATTTTGTTTATTGTGAGCAAATCCTCAGCAAGTGATTAATAACATCACTGGGAGAGGATTTGCTGATGCATGATTAATCAATGTATCAGCCCCAGAAATAATAGAACCAGAACCAGAACCATAAAAATTGTAGTTGTTCTTGTCGTTCTTGTTCTAGTTCCTGCTCGGTCTTCACGTTCTTAATAAATACCCTTTTTTCTGTGCTGCTCACACCGCCTCGATCATCGGTGACTGTTAAGCTAAAGGTAAGTGTTTCCCCTTTTTTACCCACAGGATTTGCTATAAAGGTCGTGCTGGCCTCATTCGGCGAGTGTAATTTAACATGGGAACCATGGGCTTGCTGCCAATGATAACGGATGATCGTGCCATCATCTGAACTCGACGATCCATCGAGTAAGATCTCTTCATTTTCTTTGCCATCAACCGCGTCGATCACCACGATAGGCAGTATATTGGGCTGATGAGGGATCAACATATCCAAATTAACGGCGATTCTTTCATTTATCGTACCACTCATGTTATTGACATAGAGGTTTAAAGGCTTATCACCGAGTGTCACGTATCGGCCCTCAAGGTGGGTATTATCAGTACTGTGATAGGTCAAATTGAGCTTTATATCTGGCTTGCTTTCCAATTCTGAAAAGGTATTGATTGGGTACTCTTGATTGAATTCATCAGAACCAAGCAGTTTTGACGCCCGTAGATATAAAGTATGCGGTTGATAGTTTATATCAAAGACAGGCACATTCAGCAGGCTATAATGTACCTCATCAGCGCCGTCTATCACTCGAGTCCGAGGCTCTGTTGGACCAATTAACGCCGAATCAACCACAAAATAGAGCTCCTCATGCGGACTACCTATCGCCTGATCCGCTATCAGAGTCGTAATATTGCGGACCCTGTTGATACTCGTTTCTTGCTCTGTGTTAGAACGCATATGAATGTTAATCAATGGTATTTTTTGATGGTTATAATCAACGACCACAGTTAATGCATCACGATAGCTAGGGTCATGCCAACCAACTACCTCGACAGCAAAACTGCTGGTGTAATTACCGCTCGGTAAATCATTATTATTGCTGGGTTCTACCCAGAAATAAACCGGGCCATTTCCGCGCGTATCGCCCGCCGTAATTGATAAATTCTCTGCTTTCCTGCCTGAAATATTTAACGGATATACATTCCCTGTTTCTGTATGAACGGCATTAACAACAACACTACTGGCGGGACTCGCATACCATCCAACATCCACGTTATCGGTATGCTGCACACTGGCTTGTTGTGGGATCCGGTAGTAAACGCTTGAGTTATCATTATTGAGTTCAGCGTAATTTCTTGACCATTGATTAAGTGCTAACGTTTCCGGCTCTTCACTCTTTTCATTCGCGATTCTGATCACCAAGGTGGCTAACTTATTTTCTAAGCCGTTCGATAAATCGCGGATGTCTGCATGTACGTAGAACACGCTATCATTAGGTAGTATTTCATTTAGCCCAAAATGAATTTCATGGTCATTGACTGTCAGTTGTTCAATCGACCCCTTTAGCGCGATAAAATTGATATTTTCTAATACAAGCTGGTGAGGGTTTTTGGCATAGGCCGTTAATACATGGCTATCATCATCGAAATGCAAATAAACACTGCTACTTTCATCCACCACTTCACCCGGAATTATGCTGCCCTCCCTCATTAATCGAGCGATCCCTGTTGTCACATTATCATCCCAACCATAAGCCAAGCCTGAGGAATGGCCATAGCCCATGGTATGAGCATATTCGTGACTGTAGACACCATAAGATAAAACATTTTCCCTATTCGTGAGAAAAATACTAAGCGGCCATCCCAGACTCAACCAGTTATTTGATGCCACCCCCGCCGAGGAATTTTGAAAGACGAGATGCCCCTTAGGCTGATTATAAGTTAGTGTCCTGTGTAACTTATTATAAAGATCATCCAAACTTTCTCTGCGTTTATTGAAGAACATATGTTTGAATTGCGCCATGATAGATTGCTGAGCATAAAATGTTTTTAAATGGCTTTGGATAAGGTGATAAGAATCTTTAATATCGGCATCTGCTGCCACATTATCCCCAAATAGAGAAACATTAGGTTGAAATCCTGAATTGGGTTTTAATATCGTCACTTTAGATGCCAAGCTTAACGCAATATCCCTCAAGCCTATAATTTTATATGAAAACGGCTCGATTGCTTCGGCAATTAAATAGCCATTACCATCGATGACCAACGCCATTTCAGCAAACTTTCTCGGGGTACGATTGAAGACTCTTAATAAGAATGCGTCATCGCGAGTTTTAATCACCTTAGCGGTTATATTTTCAATATTATAACCCGCATTCGGCCGTCGATTAAGCGCAGATTGAGAATCAACATAGTAGGAAGGTTCGATAAACGATAATGGCGTGATTTGTTGTTCTAGAGCGATATTCTTAGCGTTAACTTGGGTATTCGCGACACTGATATTCATGAATAATAAACTGACCAACACTGTTAACACGGCTGATTTTAGTATGCTATAAGCCTGCAGTGACGGCGGTAAATTTTTGACTAGGAACGATTGATACAGCATAACCGATCTCCTTCTGTTTATTCTATCAATAACAAGTTTAAATACCGTAAATCTCCACAATGACGGTGTTATTAACTGGTAGAAGGTGGACTATCGCGACCTCAATAAATAAAAACATAATTAAATTGTAGTCAACTTTTAAATACGATCAATGATCGTTATCAAATCTCATACTCGCTCCAAGCTCTGACATTAAGCGGTTCCATGGCATTTTTGAACTAATCAATACGTTATCAGTATGTGGTTGGTGAATCAGGCATGCCCCTGCTTTTAATACTATTTTTCATTCTCAATATTATATAGACAACTTACTTTCTAGCATTTCGCCGATCTCAATGTCTCATTAAACCTTGTTGCAGATTTTTTAAATCGGCTGTAAATATAATAATCACTTTAAAAACAAGTTGTTTTTAACAATGTAGAAGATCCGCAAAGACACGGTAAATACGCGAATTCAGGGAGTAACACTTTATAACACATGGTATTTTTTACATTGTAGAACATGGGGGAATAAGATAATGGCGGGACAACAGGAAATCTCATAGGGATGTTTGATGAAAAATCTTAGATAAAAAACAGGGCTGCTTAGCAGCCCTTCATAGGTTAGATCTTAAGGAATTAAAGTTGAAGTAATGCTCAGGATGTGATCTTATTTAATCACCACAAAAAAACAAAATTAGCACACGATGAGCATCTATTCTCCGATGTAATATTAAAAGTACAATCTTTACTTACTAGTTCTACCATGATTTGTGCTTCCTTAGAGTCAGTTTAATGCCACCAAAGTTAACTATACAGAGATGATATAAAGTGACTGACTTTAATAGTAACAACTCAAAGTGGCATTATTCTCTTTAGCGACTAGTATCAGTTCTTCTTTTTAGACGCTGCTTTACGTGTTTTTTTAGCAGTCGTTCTTTTAGCTACTTTAGGTTTTACAGCTTCCGCTTTACTTACCGTTTGTGCAACCTGAACTTCAGCTGACATATTTTGTAATTCTGATTTAATTTGTTTGCTTTCACTTATTACTTCTTGCTCTATTTCAAGTTCTTTTTGCGCTTTAACCGCAGCTAGTGCTATTTCGACCTGCTCGATTTTAGTAAGAATAGTATCAAACTTATCGGTGTCAATATGGGTGATATTCGTGACAGTTTTATGAAATTTTTCTTGCAAGTTATCCTGAACTTCATGTCTAACATCTGTCAATCTTTGTTTATTCATTTTAAAAGAAGAACTAGCATCCTCTTCGACTTCTTTACCACGAAGGATTAATTTTTCTAAAATGACCTCGCTTCTAGATAAAGTCGCAGTTGCAGTGGTAAAACTCTGATCATACGCACCTAATCCTGCGAGCCAAAGGTTGTGTATTACTTGAGATTTGGTCGACCAAACTTGTTTTGCTGTGTTAAATACTCTAGACATAGAATTCTCTCAATAATGTAAACTATTTATAATAGGTTTATTGTATCTATCCCGATTAGAAGAAACATTCCAATCAAGCTGAAGATAAGTAATTACACTCTCACTGACGGCAATCTCCTTCATATTATCAACAAATCTAATTTTATTTATAAATTCAGTAAAATATGCTTACACATTAGCTAAATACCTTCTAAAATACAGCCTTTACTTTCCAGCTTGAAATGAACCGATGCATAGCCAAGATTACAAACAACGGATTAATTTTATTATTAAATTAGGTCTCGCATTACACAAATGTGGCGCGACCAGTTACCGTATTGAAAGCCATTTATTAAACTTATCTAAGTTTTGGCACATTGACGCAAATTTTCTCGTCACACCAACTGCATTTACGTTTATTTTCTCAAGCAATCCTGACGACCAACATACTCATATTGCCCGAGTTCAGCCAGCTGAAAACGACTTAGGTAAATTGGCAACAATTGACGACATAGTAGATAAATTAGTCGATTCTGAAATCACTTTAGAGGCAAGCAATGAGTTGTTAACCAAAACTCAGCAGCAGCCGAGCTATTACGGTTTCAAAACGCAAGCCTTTGCCTGGTGTATTACAGGTGGTGCATTTGCAATGTTACTGTCCGACTCTGGTATTGATATCATCAGTTCTTTCTTTTTATCATTGCTGGTATTTTTACTTGCCAAGCTCTCAGCTCACTCTGCTCGTTTGGCGTCTGTTGTTGAGTTTTTTGCACCTTTCATTTCAGCGCTACTTGCTTGTTGGATTTCGAGCTTTGATATTCCTATTAACGTGCCATTTGTGATCTTATCCTCGGTCATCATTTTTATCCCTGGTTTATCCATTACCGTGGCACTCAGTGAGATAGTGAACAAAGATTTAGTGTCCGGTACGTCTAAATTTGTCGATGCGACTATGCTGATGTTTAAGTTGTATTTTGGTGCATTACTTGGCATCAGTTTAGGTGATGCGTTTTGGTCAATTGATAATTTGATCCCACATATATCTGACATGTTGCCATCTTGGAAAAACTATATAGCTGCAGCAACGCTATCGGCAGGTTTGATCGTCGCATTTAACGTACAAAAAAGGGACGCCATTTGGGGTATTATTGCCGGTTTGATTGCTTACTTTATTAGCACATATACGGGTCAATATTTAGGTTTCACCTTAGGTACATTCTTCGGTTCATTAGCCGTTAGTTTATACAGTAATGCTTATGCAATCTTCAAAAACAAACCTGCATCTATCGTATTGATCCAAGGTATTGTATTGCTCGTGCCCGGTAGCAAAACTTATATGGATTTAAATACATATATTTCTGGTGAACAAATTTTAACAAGTCTCAATGATGGTAACTTTGTATTGATGATCTTTATCGCCATTTTAGCTGGCATGGTATTAGCAAATGCTATTTTACCAGCCAATAAAAGTCTCTAATTTCCGCATAGATTAAATCAACTGTATATCCATACATGCCTATGTTACACTTTTGACATAGGTATTTTTATATCAATTACACTTCTCATATGATGGCTCCAAGTTATGGCTAAAGCTCCAAAAACAAAAATCAGCTTTTTATGTTCCGAATGTGGAGCAAACTTCCCTCGTTGGCAAGGACAATGTAACGCTTGTAAAGCATGGAACTCACTAGTTGAATTTAAAGAGTCAGCATTACCAAGCCAACAACGTATCGCCGCAACTCAAGGTGGCTATGCAGGTACCATAGGTAATAAAGTTAAGAAAATGTCTGATGTTTCAGATATTGAACTGAATAAAATCAATACAGGCATTGGTGAATTAGACCGGGTACTAGGTAATGGATTAACTGTTGGGTCTATTGTATTGATGTCAGGTGACCCTGGTGCAGGTAAAACCACTATTTTAACCCAGCTCTCCGCAAATATAAGCCAGCAAATGGTTTCCATGTATTGCACGGCCGAGGAAAGTCTTGAGCAATTTAAAAGCCGAGCGGTCGAACGATTAAAAATCAACTTCATCGAAGACAACCTGCTACTCATGTCGGAATATGTAGTCTCAAACATTATAGAACGAGCACTAGAAGCCAAAGTTAAATTTCTTATTATTGATTCAATTCAAGCATTAGAAAGTGAGCATTGTAATGGCAGCGCAGGTTCTGTTAGCCAAGTTAAGGGCTGTGCACAAGAATTAAGCCGCTTTGCAAAACAACACGGCGTGACCTTAATTATTGTCGGTCATGTCACCAAAGGTAGCGACCTTGCAGGTCCGAAAACTCTAGAGCATATTGTTGATACCCTTTTACATATCGAAGTGAACGATAGTATTATCCGCACCATTCGTGCAAGTAAAAACCGCTTTGGCGATGTTGATCAGGTAGGTATTTTCCAGATGCACAGTCGTGGTATGTTGTCGGTCGATAATCCAAGTAAGCTTTTCTTATCTGGGGCAGACGAGCACGTTGCTGGATCTGCTATTACTTGTATTCGAGATGGTAACCGCAATTTGTTATTAGAGGTTCAATGTTTAGTTTCCGAATGTGAAGGTGAAAACCAACAACGTGTAAGTATTGGTTTAAGCTTTAACCGTTTAAAAATGATCACGGCGGTGTTACGTAAACACGGTAAAACAAAATTATTTCATGATGTTTATGTTAACTTAGTCGGGGGTTTAAAACTGCCTGAAACAGATACTAGCGCAGATCTGGCCATCGCTGCAGCGCTAGTCAGTTCGCTACATGATAAATCTATGTCGCGAAAGCACTGCTTTATGGGTGAGATTTCTTTAAGTGGTGAAGTTAGACCCATAAATGGTGGAATGCCTCGAGTCAATGAGGCGATTAAACACGGTTTCGAAGTGATCTTTATTCCAAAAGCTAATTATCATAAATCGATGGAGTCAGCCGGAATTAAAATTATTCAGATTGAAAAAATAGCGGATTTAATGGAAGCACTACAGTAGTAAAAAATATTTTTCATATTCATGCTGTTGATAAAAATGACAAAGTGGATGCTGAGGCTATTTGTGAGACGATAAGTCGACCTAATATGCGCTTTGTTAATATTAAAACTGTTGAGCAACAAGATATTCAATCCAAGCATAGAGTCCGTGAAGAGCTGATATGCCATAGAACATCAAAAGCAAATCAAATTATAGGGCTTGTGAGTGAATACGGCATTATTGCACCTGTTGGTATCCCTTATTTAAGAAAGGCAATACCAATGTGGTTAGAAGATTTTTACATCGTGATTTTGTCGATTTTCGTAAATCAATAAATGGGTTAGCAGCCATTGTTGAAGATGAGCTTAATCGTAACGCTTACACGGGAGAACTGTTTGTATTTTGCAATAAAGCCAAAGA
>Ga0209396_1001905_pt1 | contig 22440 bp, 19 predicted proteins | sample GOMGulsemesocosm_6_FD_184638 | JGI IMG/M metagenome (GOLD analysis project Ga0209396, IMG submission 184638) | Methane-oxidizing microbial communities from mesocosms in the Gulf of Mexico - GOM8C Gulf of Mexico (SPAdes) (version 2) | ecosystem: Environmental > Aquatic > Marine > Cold seeps... | reverse complement strand
AGCAAGTTATACATAATTGCACTTGATACAGCCATAAACAGCAGCCCGGTAAACAAGTTGATTGCTGGCGCTGCCTTTTGTACACGTTGCTGGATCATCGGTTTTGATAAAATCAATGCGATAAGGACAAACCAAATCAAGGATAATCCCAACATGATGACTGTTGCTGATAGCTTAGTGATAAAGCTAACATCAGGGGTGATCATGGCTGAGAATAAAATAATGAAAAACACCATCGCTTTGGGGTTTAACAGGTTAGTCCAGAGCCCTTGCATGAAGCCTTGTTTTGGCGTTAATTGATTTAATTTAAATGGGCTACTATTCACTGATACTTTTGCTTTCCAATGTTGCAGTGATCCTTTTACCGCACTAAATCCCATCCATGCTAAATAACCTGCGCCAACCATTTGCACAATGGTATACAGCGTTTGTGAGCTTTTAATAATCAGACTAACCCCAGTTAAACTTAAGATTGTATGAATTAAAATAGCAATTGAAATACCAACCGCAGAGGCAATAGCAGTACTTCTTGATTCTTGACTTGCAAGTCTGACAACTAAAGCAAAATCAGGACCTGGGCTAACTAAGGCAACTGCGTGAATAATAGCGAGTGATAACAACAGTTCTATGTTCATTGATAAATCCTTAAACGTAAATTCTGTCGCTATTTTGCTGGTTGAAGAGCGAGGATTATAGGAAAAAATTGCAGAGTCGGTACCTGTCTTGATTAATCAACATAATAACAGCTTGTTAATACATCTAAATGAGTTATGTCTATTTGTGATAATGATCAAGTAAATTAATCAACACTGTATCAAATGATAATGAATCTCATTACCATTGGGGTCTATTAGGGAAAATAATGGATATCAGTAATGACTAATACGACAAGATGTAAATTAGACAAAGAGGAATTAGAGACCAACACAAGTATTTGTGAGGGATGTAATAATGACAGTGCGAATGAACCCTCTCGTGAAGACCGTCGACAATTAATGCTTCAATATTCTTTTATTATTTTTGGCTTATTATCTATACCCCTCATGTTAATTAATGATTGGCTAGGCTGGATTGATATTAAGAGAGAATGGTCAACATACTTTTTTGGTTATATTGTGCTGTCTTCAGCGGTCATATTTATCTCATTGATTACTTTCTTATGTTGGAATAAATTTGTGAACACTGAAAAATGTGAGAGCGGTACTCGTACAGTTAAATAAGACAGGCAGAAATAGAAACGTTCTTAAAGTCTGTGCTGTAAGTAGTTACGTGAAGGGTTTAGCTCTTTGTTCTAGATTCAATATCCAGTCATGACTTGCAAGATAACTGGCAAAATGATGCTTGTTAATTAATATTGAATACTGTGATTTATAACACAAATTTATTTACATTTTTGTTCGTGGTGGCGTAAATAAATTACGCTTATAACTTGTTGCTTGCCCCTTGGCCCGTACCCATTGTATTAATTTATCTTAGATCAGCCAGGAGGGCTGTTTCAATAAACTAGGGACTTTTATGATTAAATTCAGGGCTATACGACTTAAACGAAGTACGTTGTCATTCTTTATTTCTACGATGCTTATCTCACCTATTACCATTGCTGGCAATACCTTTTTCCATAATAAAGATGTGTTATTTTACAATGGTAATATCATTACGATGAAGACATCACCAGACGGGGACTTACTGAATGAAAATGCCGGCGCATTGTGTATTATCAAAGGTAAAATCGCTAGCGTTGGGAGCGATGTTAAAAGTCTTGGCAGACATTGCCGATATCTTCCAAAAAATAAAAAAGTCAATTTAGGAGGGAAAACGCTTGTTCCCGGTTTTATTGATTCGCATAGTCATTTTTTGATACATGGACTGTATAAACCTTTTGCCGATTTGCAAAGCCCACCTTTGGGGGATGTAGTAAAAATTGGCAATGAACCTAGCGCATTAGATGATGAATCCACATTACTCGGGTCTCTGAGTTCACAGTCTGAGAAGTGGACCGGGGGGTCAAGTCGAGATTGGATTATGGGTAATGGCTATGATGATACCTTGCTCGAGGGTAAAGAACATCCGACCACTAAGCAACTTGACTTGATTGACCGTGCGGTTTATGTAACCCACACCTCTTCACATATGGGTTCCGCGAATACTAAAGCGCTCAAAAAAGTGGGGATTTATGGCGTGGACAAGGACGGATACATTTTAAATAAAGATTTAGCTAAAATTATGGATGATAGTGGTGTGGCTATTTGCTGTGGTGGACAAGGTAAAGCCATTGGGGGGGAAAGTTATGAACCAACCGGAGTATTGAAGGAGGGCGCTCACGCCTATGCCCTAACTAAAGTTGCGTCGCATATACCTATGGAGCAAGTATTACTCGGACTTCTGAGTGTTGGGGAGCGTTATTTATCGGTCGGAGTGACAACCGCTCAGGATGGTTTGACACCCAAGGCAGCATATTCGGGAAGGTTGTTAAAGATTATTCAAGCTATCAGTAAAACCCCACGACTCGTTATTTTACCTGATCAAGAGAGTGCTGAGGCGATAGGCGACTTTAATTCTCCTAATTTTTTACCGAAAGAGACTGATTACTTCAAGGTTGGAGGCGTAAAGCTAGTTCTTGATGGTTCGATACAGGGCTATACTGGATATTTATCCGATCATTATTACTCTATTAAACCCACTGATTGCCCTGATCCTAAGGACCATTGTAAAAATTGGAGGGGAGAAGCACAAATTGAAGATGAAAAATTGAATCTATTGGTTCAAAAACTGTTGAAAAATAATTGGCAAATATACGCCCATGTAAATGGTGATGCGGCTATGGAGCAATATTTAGTGGCCATTGAAACAGCTATTTCAACTGGTGTTATTAGTAAGGAAGAGGTAAGAGCTAGAAGATTGGTGGCAATACATGCGCAAGTTACAACGCCCGGGCAAATGGATCGACTCAAGGATCTAGGTATGATTCCATCCTTCTTTACTGAACACGTATATTATTGGGGGCTCCGCCATAAAAATACTTTTCTTGGCAATCCTAGAGCTCAAAACATTAGCGCTACAGGTTGGGCTAAAGGTATAAACTTACCTTTTACGCTACACAGTGATGCTCCGATTGTTCCCATCGACCCTATGCATATTATGGAAACAGCGGTAAAGCGAGAAATGTGTGATACCGACACAGTGAAAGTAAAAGGCGGATGTACGACATTATCTGATCCCTTAGGCTCTGAACATAAATTGACTTGGGATGAGGCGTTGATGGCCAACACTGTTACGGCGGCTTATCAATATGGTGAAGAAGGTACTCGAGGCTCTCTGGAAGTCGGAAAATTTGGTGATGTGGTTGTTCTGTCAGCTGATCCTAGATTTTCAGACGATACACCAACCGTCCTACAAACGTATGTGGGTGGCAAGTTACTTTTTGAAAAGGATGACGATAAAGATAACTCCGAGAAGGTTCTGTCTGTGCTACGTAAAGTGATTAAGTCAGGTGCTCATTCTGATGTCAGAAGTCTCATTCCTGACCACTTACATAGTAAGGGACTTGAAACACTTGCAGCGATGAAAAATGATGATATCCAGTTTTTGATACAAAATTTACCATCGTTAGAGAAACTCTATTTTCAGCACGGTGGACATTAAATAGTTATTTAATCCTATCTAGATTTGATTGATTTACAGTGTTTTACCTAGAGAACCAGCGTTCGATACTGGTTCTCTAGTATCTAGGAAAGGATGGGACAATCTTGTTAATGTATCAAGGATGTTAGAACACAGTTTGTGTCTTAAATAACTAAAGTACACGACGTTGAAAGTGGGATGGGGTAATAAGGTAGGCATTCTTGAACGCTTTATTAAAATGGCTTTGATCGAAAAAACCAACCTGATAAGCAACATCTGACACATTACCGCCTTTCATTAACGCCTTTTTCGCATACTCTAATCGTACTCTTTTTAAATATGCATGCGGTGTTATTCCCATCGACTGTTTAAACTGACGTAAAAATTGAAATTTACTTAAATCAAGTTGCTGCGCTAACTCATCTAACTGAAATGACTGTCCGGGTTCATCGTGGAATAGTGCTTTAATATAATCTAGCTGCTGCGTTGATAGCTGCTTGATTGATACGTGCTGCTGTGTCGGAACCCCACCATTATGGATAAACAATTCTGTGATGAACGCCATCATAGTTGTTTCTATCTGCAGTTGTACAGAAGCATCTTGCTCTGTGGTTAAGAGCTTATGTAAGTGTAAGAAAGCATGCGATAGTGTCGGGTTGTTGATAATTGGCGCATTAAAAAAGGTTTCAGCCTGGTTCATTTCTCGGCTAATCTCGTTAACATAATCAACTGGTAATGCCATTACATGTGATTGATAACCACCAAACGTAATGTTCTCGCCATTGTGTGCTTCGTCTGGGTTTAACGTAGAGATAAACCCAGGAGCAAGGTGGTATTGCTTGCCCTTATGTAGATATTGCTGGCAACCACTGGTTACAATACCAATGTGATAATCAAGATGAATGTGCGGTTCGAAAGAAAAATTTTCAAAATTCGCTGAGCTTAGTTCTATATTGGGTAATACAGGGTTATGCCAGTATTCAATTTTTTCTTGTCCCATCGTATTTACCTATATCATCAACCACATCACCTTAATCTTCATATTAACAGTGCCGTATTAGCGGTGATAGTAAATAATTGCATAAAAATTATTTTTGTATAGGGCAAGATTAATCCATCTTTAAACGCTGAATATCACAGATATAACCTTTGCTTTAAAATTGCAGTGTAACTGTCTCGTTTTGGTGTCATGGTCCTTATTTAGGCGCTGTAGGTATTACAGCGTCATCATAAATAATAGAAGGAACGCTATTTATGTCAATATCTGAAGTTATGCGAAATCAACTGCAAGGGAATATGCAATCAAATAATATTTTTGAGCAAAATCTACCTATTACCAACGCAAATTATGCAGCATTAACCCCCATTTCTTTTTTAGAACGTTCTGCATTTGTTTATCCAAACCATACCGCGACGGTGAATGGCGACATTCGCCATACATGGTCAGATGTATACCAACGCTGCTGCCGTTTTGCTAGTGCGTTGAGTCAACGTGGTATCGGTAAAGGGGATACCGTGTCGATCATCGCTCCGAATATTAATGAGCACTTTGAAGCGCATTTTTCAGTACCCATGTCAGGTGCTGTATTGAATTCAATTAACACTCGTCTAGATGCTGAATCGATAGCATTTATTCTTACACATGCGGAAACCAAGGTGTTAATCACTGACCGTGAGTTCAGCACTGTTGTCCAGCAAGCAATAAATAAGTTGGTTAATAAACCGTTGGTGATTGATATTGATGATCCGGCATTTGATGGCGGTGAATTTATCGGTGACTTAACGTATGAGCAATTCTTAGCGGAAGGTGATGACGATTTTACTTGGGTAAGACCTGATAATGAATGGGATGCTATTTCACTTAATTATACCTCGGGCACAACGGGTGATCCAAAAGGCGTTGTTTATCATTATCGTGGTGCATATTTAAATGCAGTCAGTAATATCTTATCGTGGGAAATGGGCGCACATCCTGTGTATTTATGGACGTTACCCATGTTTCATTGTAATGGTTGGTGTTTTCCATGGGCGATTGCTGCTACAGCCGGCGTAAGTGTCAGTGTCCGCCATGTTCGTGCAGATGCTATTTATGATTTAATTAGAGCTGAAACAGTGACACATTTTTGTGGTGCTCCGATTGTATTAAATATGCTTAATGGCGCGGATGAATCACTTAAAATGGGTATTGAACACGAAGTAAAAGTGATGACCGCAGGGGCGCCACCACCTGCATCTGTGATTGAGGGGATGGAAGCGTCAGGCTTTAAAGTGACGCATGTTTATGGACTAACAGAAACGTATGGTCCTTCTGTTGTTTGTGCATGGCACGATGAATGGAATGATAAAACCAGTGAGCAACAAGCACGTTTAAAATCACGCCAAGGTGTTCGTTCACCTTTGCTTGATGAACTAATGGTTGCTGATCCTATTACGCTAGAGCCTGTAGCAAAAGATGGCAAAGCAATAGGTGAAATTTTTATGCGTGGTAATTTGGTAATGAAAGGGTACCTGAAAAACCCTGCGACAACACAAGCGGCTTTTGCCGGAGACTGGTTCCACTCGGGTGATTTAGCCGTATGGCACGAAGATGGTTATGTCGAGATTAAAGATCGATCCAAAGATGTCATTATTTCTGGCGGTGAAAATATTTCGAGTATTGAAGTTGAGGACATTCTCTATCGCCATCCAAAAATACAAGATGTCGCAGTTGTGGCAAAAAAGGATGAAAAATGGGGTGAAACACCTTGTGCTTTTATTACCTCAATGCCACATGTCGATATTACGAAGCAAGAAATCATACTCTTTTGTCGTGATAATATGGCGCATTTTAAAACACCAAAAACCATTGTATTTGGGGAGTTACCAAAAACATCGACAGGTAAGATCCAAAAATTCCTATTACGAGAATGGGCAAATAATTTGATTATGGAAAATGAGGATAGCTCTGTATAAAGACATTATGTCGTCATCAGCCCTGCCATGATTGGTACTTTAACCATTTTACTCAAATGTCGCACCCACTATTATGCTGTTATTTCATAGCCATATGTGTGTTTATACCTATAAGTATGTAAATTTGATGTGACCTATGTTGTATTATGGTTAACAATACTTTACATCGATATGAAGCCTATGTATTGTGCATATCACTGATTTTTAGGCTTTAAGCAGTTGAGTTATCCATATTTAAGTTTGAGTGTGGATAAATAAACTGCGTTCGATATATCAAGGATTAATACGTGTTAAATATTAAGAGTAGTCAATCTCATTCTCAAGTTGATTCAGATTCTGGCAGTTGGAGTGTCCATGATACCAAGTGGACGATTAGCTTATTTGGTACTGCGGTAGGGGCCGGCATATTATTTTTACCTATCAATATAGGGGCTGGTGGATTCTGGCCGCTTATAATAATGGCATTGCTCGCGGGTCCGATGACTTTTTTTGCGCATAGAGGTTTATCTCGATTTGTACTGTCCTCGAATAATCCCGAGGCTGATTTTACCGATGTTGTTGAAGAACATTTTGGTCACAATGCGGGTCGTGTTATCTCTATTCTGTATTTCTTATCTATTTATCCTATCTTACTTATTTATGGTGTTGGGTTAACTAATACTGTCGATAGCTTTATCGTTAATCAACTTGGCTTAGCATCTCCTTCACGTGTGTTGTTATCCGGTATATTGGTTGCTGGCATGGTGAGTGTGATGATGGGGGGAGAGAGGTTAGTACTCAAAGCGTTTGAGATCATCGTTTATCCATTGGTGTTTATTCTTGCGGGGCTGTCAATTTACATGATCCAAGATTGGCAAGTGCCTAACATATCGATGGTGACGGATATGGGTGAGTTCTCGCGTACATTATGGTTAGCAGTGCCTGTCACTGTATTTGCGTTTAGTCATGCAGCAGCTATCTCTAGCTTTTCCACGGCACAAAAGCGCCATTATGGTAAACAAGCTGGGGAGAAGTCAGAACAGATCCTTAAACGTACGTCAATCATGCTTATTTCGTTCGTCGTATTTTTTGTTTTCTCCTGTGTGTTTAGCCTAACACCAGCGCAGTTGTTGGAAGCTAAAGTACAAAATATATCTGTTTTATCGTATCTTGCAAATGTGAAAGACAATGCTTTAATTGCTTCTTTAGGTCCGTTAATTGCCTTCATTGCCATTACATCTTCATTTTTTGGGCATTTCTTAGGTGCTCGTGAAGGCTTAAATGGTTTGATACGTAAGCAAGTAAACATGACGCCTACAGCGACTAACAAGCTGACTATTTTTATACTGTTTATCAGTATCTGGATTGTGTCAGTAATGAACCCAAGTATTTTAAATATGATGGAAATATTTTCGGGGCCGGTTATTGCGATGATCTTGTTTGTGATGCCTATGTACGCGGTATCTAAAGTTGAAGCATTGGCTAAATACCGTGGTGCCTTAAGTAATATTTTCGTTACAATCATGGGATTGATTGCAATCTCAGCACTACTATTTAACGTCTTTTTGTAAAGGCTGCGCATAACAAGATAAGGCGCTTTTAGTTTCGCGGAAAAGGACTCAATTGCATGTGTCTAAGTAGAACATACAATTGAGTTCTGGCTTACTTATTAAAGCGCTATTATGACTTGGCTTGAGTACTAGCTAAACGCGGTAGTTTTTCTTTTAGTGCCGTGATATGCATGGTTTTATTGGTTAGATAATCATTTAAACCATTATTACGTAATAGACAGGCCGGGCAGTCGCCACAACCTTTACCCACAACCCCGTTATAACAAGTCAGTGATTGATGAGTAACAAAATCAAGTTCATCATGCAGGTCTGCAAGTGCCCATGTTTCTGCTTTGTTCAACCACATTAATGGTGTTTCAAATTTAAAATCTTTAGCCATACCTAGATTACAAGCTTGATTAATAGACTTGATAAACTCATCTCGGCAATCTGGGTAGCCAGAAAAATCAGTTTCACACACACCGGTAATAACCGTATTCGCACCGACTTGATAAGCATAAATACTCGCAAGCGTCATGAATAAGATATTGCGACCCGGTACAAACGAATTTGGTAAGCCGTTATCCATTAGTTCGTGAGATACCGCGATGTCGTCACGTGTTAGCGAACTAATCGCTAATTCACTAAGCAGATCAACATTGATAATTTTATGATTATTTATACCGAAATGCGCTGCTGTTTTTTTCGCTACCTCGATCTCTTGGCTATGACGCTGGCCATAATCAAAGGTAATACAGTCTACGCTGTCATAACGTTGTAATGCATCAACTAAACAGGTAGTACTATCCTGACCACCACTGAATACTAATACCGCTTTGTTTGCTGTCTGCTGTGACATTTTTTGTCCTTTAATCTATTCTAATGAGGCGATAATAGCACAGGTATATTCAAACAAGGTTAAACCGGTTGTTTAAATCGCTTAAACAATTACCTGCCAGTGGTTAAAAAAAAACGATGTAATAGCACCTATGCAGGAGGATTTTGTTTCGGTAGAATGTAATAACTGCTGTATAAAAACATAGTGATATTTATATATACAGTATTCAATTTTATGTATAAGTCGGCTTTGCTGGCTTTTTGTTTTTATTGGTAAGTACAAGCATGTCAGACAATATCGAAAATGCGCGAGTAGAACCGCGAGATCCTCGTTTACAAATCGTGGCAGAAGCCGAGCAAGGGAGTCCTTTCTCTCAGTTGGCTGCTGCGGATATGTTTTATGCACGAGGTTCTTATGAAGATGCTTTTTATTGGTACTGTATCGCAGTGCGTTCGTTTACCAGTAATCCGAATGCTTTTTCTGCCGAAGTGATTAAATATGAAGTGTCAGCAGCAGAGTGTAATCTAGCTACTATGTTCTTTCACGGTTTAGGTACTGAATCAGATAAAAAACAAGCGTTTAAGTTATATGCAGAAGCAGCACGCAAACGTCATTTAGCTGCGCAAGTACAATTGGGTATGATGTATGCCTATGCTGAAGGTATTCAGCAACATTATGGTTTAGGTTATGCGTGGCTTTATGCTGCAGAGTTAAATGGTGAAAACAGCAAAGACGTGAAGAAAGCCCTAAAAATGATCGAAGGTAAAATGGATCGTAAAGCGCTTGATAATGCACGTAAAATGTCGGAACAGTGGACTGATGAAACTGTTTTAGAAAAATTTGAACAACGTAAGAAAACCCGTTTTGCTTTTATTAGTAATTGGTTTAAAAAATCATCATAAAAAATTAAATGTTAACACTACCTGTGGAATCTTACTCACTCTTCTAAACTTAACTTATCAGCATATGATTGATAGGTGATGAAGATGGATTTAAGTAATTTCGAACAAATGGATACCGCGATATTATTGGGTATTGTTAACGAAAAACTACGACTTGAATGTCCCGATCTACATGATCTCTCAGCATGTTATGAAATGCCTACCGAAGCGCTCGCGAATAAATTATATACACTTGGCTATCATTACGATACAAAAACGAATCAGTTTAAAAGTTTTTAGCCAAGCGACGATCGTTAGTATTTTACTATTTGTAGAGGCATCCTTATACTGGCGCTATGATAATCGATATATTATCAAACCAGAGAAGCCAATAAGGAGGGCGTATGTTTAAAAAAATCTTACCTTTAGTCGTATTATCATCGTTAGTTGTCGGGTGTACAGCATCGCCAACGGGACGAAATCAAGTGTTATTGTATTCATCGGGTGATATGTCACAGCTTGGCGTTCAATCATTTGAACAAATTAAGCAGCAAGAAAAAATCAATACCGATCCTAAGCTGAACAATTACGTGCAATGTATTGCTGATACATTGACGCATTATGTCGATCAACCAACGAACTGGGACGTGGTTATTTTTGATAGTCCACAAGTTAATGCCTTTGCCCTGCCGGGCGGTCATATCGGTGTGTATACCGGATTGTTAAAAGTAGCGAAAACCCCCTCGCAATTAGCGGCCGTAATGGGGCATGAAATTGTTCACGTCACTGCCAATCACAGTAACGAACGTTTATCACAATCAAAGATCAGCAACTTTGGTCTGCAGATGACGGATTACGCATTACAAAATCAAGAGTACAGAGAGACGGCAATGCAAGCGCTAGGTTTAGGGCTGCAATATGGCGTGGTGTTACCGTATGGACGTACACAAGAATCTGAAGCAGACGTTGTCGGTTTAGAATTGATGGCGAAAGCGGGTTTTGATCCAGAAGAAAGTGTTACGTTATGGCGTAATATGGCAGCCGCATCAGGCGGTAAACAACCTCCTGAGTTTCTATCAACTCACCCATCACACGATACTCGAATTAAAGCTTTACGTAAGGCAATCGCGAAACTACCTGCTGAATATCGTCGACCGAAAGAACTGAGCTGTCAATATTGATAGGCAAATAAGTCATGCTTCTAACACCGTAATATTTACGTTTTTTTATTAAAAATTAAGCTTTTAAATTTGTGCTTAATTACTTTTTCTACAGTTAATGGTCGGTTGGTACTTTTTGTAATTAATTGCTGAATGTCTTTAGGCATGATCTCAGAGAAACCATCGTGTGCCATTAATATCTTGCTGATGTTAAGTTGCAATAGTTTGTTGAGTGACTGCTTATAGGCCTTGGGCTGATAGATAGGAAAGGGTGAGGTGAACTTGTTTTTTAGTTTTAAGATCATATCCCCTACATACATTTGTTGTGTTGGCTGATGTAAAAAAGACAGATCCCGATCGGTATGCCCTGGGGTAAAATGCACAATCCAGTCGTTAAAGTCAGGAACACTGGTTTTGTCGTATAAAATGATATCGGGTTGTAGATGTGGATGATAATAAATATTTTTGATTTTTTTACCTTTGCGGCGGGCGACATATAACGCCAACATCACATCAATAGCATGGCCAACACGCCCATTAAATCCTTGATACCACTGACGTTCAAAACCAACTGACGCAATTTTACAACCAAATCGTTTACGTAATAAGTGCGCTCCACCAGCATGGTCAGGGTGCATATGTGATACTAATACTAATTTTAAGTCACTCATTTCACGTTGCAGTGTTTCGGTAATGAAGGTTTTGATCACAGGGACATCACATCGACAGCCGCCATCAAGTAACAATAACTTGTCTGGGTATTCGACTAATAGAATAGTTTGAATATAGCCTTCAATGTGGTGTATCTGCATAAACAATACTTCTTTTCGTGTTTAGTTATTTGGCTATTCTCGCATAAATCCTCTGTTATGTTAATTTTTTGTAACTTAAATGATTAGGGATAAAACAACTGGAAGTAAAACCAGTATTTATCTACACTAGCGATAGATTACATTTACCGCTAGGAAACAAACGTTTCATGAAAATATTGCACACTTCAGATTGGCATCTTGGCCAGCATTTCATCACAAAAAGTCGCGCTAACGAACACAGCTGTTTTATGGCTTGGTTACTCGAACAGGTAGAGCTGCATCAAGTGGATGTGGTTATTGTCGCAGGTGATATTTTTGATACAGGCACACCGCCAAGTTATGCACGTGAGTTATACAATAGTTTTGTTGTAGCTATGAGTAAAGTGCAGTGTCAGTTAATTATTCTAGCGGGTAATCATGATTCTGTGGCGACGTTAAATGAATCAAAGCAATTATTATCGCAGCTTAATACCCGGGTTATCTCGAGTGTGTCACTTGATTTAGAACAGCAGGTATTAGAGTTAATGGATCGCCAAGGTGAAGTAGGGGCATTACTTTGTGCTGTACCGTTTGTACGCCCTCGTGACGTGATGCAAAGTGAAGCATGGCAATCTGGTACAGAGAAGCAGCAGCGATTGGGCACGGCGATTACCGAGCATTACGCGGGTTTATATAAAGTCGCGCAACATAAGCGTGAACAGCTTGGCGATGCAGTACCTATTATTGCCACAGGTCATTTGACTGCGTTGGGCGTATCGGTCACTGAGTCGGTACGCGATATCTACATTGGTACACTTGAAGCATTCCCAGCCAATCAATTCCCGGCTGCAGATTATATTGCCCTTGGTCATATTCACCGTGCGCAGAAGGTCGCAAAGTCAGAACATATCCGTTATAGCGGTTCGCCCATTCCGCTTAGTTTTGATGAAGTTAAACAGCAAAAAAGCGTTAACCTCGTCAATTTTGTTGATGGTAAATTTGACTCGGTTATTGAACTCACTATTCCACAATTCCAACCAATGCAGGTACTGAAAGGTAACCTTGAAAGTATCGAAGCGCAATTAGCTGAATTTAAAACATACGATGGTGAGCTACTTGTTTGGTTGAGTATTGAAGTACAAGAGCAAGATTATTTAACAGATTTACAAACCCGCATTGAAATGATGACCATAGACTTACCTGTTGAGGTATTGCAAGTTCGTCGTGCCCGTAAAGATAGAGAACAGCATTTGCATAGCGAAGTAAAAGAAACTTTAACAGAACTATCTGTGAGTGATGTTTTCCAGCGTTGTTTACAAGGGGTTGAGTTTAATACAGATGCGGAAATTGCTCGTAAATCACGTATTGAATTAGCTTTTAAACAAATTGTTGAGCAAGTAGAGCATGCGACACAGGAGGACAAACAATGAAGATCAAACGTCTTTCTTTTAAAAATATTAACTCGTTAAAAGGCGAGTGGCAGCTTAATTTTGACCAAGAACCGTTTTTAAGTAACGGTCTATTTGCGATCACCGGTCCTACAGGTGCCGGTAAAACCACCATTCTCGATGCGATCTGTTTGGCCTTGTATCATGAGACACCACGTCTAGCGATATCGAAATCGCAGAATGAGGTTATGACGCGTAATACCGCAGAGTGTGCCGCAGAAGTTGAGTTTGAAGTACAGGGTAAAGGTTACCGTGCCAGTTGGAGCCAACGTCGTGCTAAAAACAGTACGCAGGGTAATTTACAAGAAATGAAAGTAGAGCTGGCCGAAGTGGTTTCAGGTCAGATCCTTGCAAGCCAAGTGAAATTGAAAAAGCAGCTGGTGGCTGAGATCACCGGACTGGATTTTTCTCGATTCCGTAAATCTATGCTGTTGTCGCAAGGTGAGTTTGCCGCGTTTTTGAATGCGCCCGCTAACGATCGCGCTGAGTTATTAGAAGAGCTGACTGGTACCGAGATTTACGGTCAGATCTCACAAGCTGTATTTGAAAGTCACAACCTTGCCAAAGCGGAATTAGATAAATTACGCGCGAAAGCAGATGGGGTTAACTTACTTAGTGACGAGCAACGCACAGAGATCGTCAGTGAGCAAACTAGGGTAGAAAGTTTAGTTATTGACCTTAGCCAACAGCAAGTAAGTTTACAACAGCAAAAACAGTGGCGAGAACAGCTTGAAAAAGCACAAACAGGTGTAACTGAAGCGCAAAGTCGCTTAACGAATGCAGAACAAGACACAGCAAGCCAACAGCCCGAATTAGAACGATTAGAAAAGTCTGAACCAGCGGAAGCGTTACGCTTACCTTTTACTCATTTAACGCAGGCAAATACCAAGCTAGCGGAATTAGAACAAAATCAACAAGCATTGCAAGCGTCAGTGGCTTCTGCTCAAATGGCGGTCGCGGATAACCAGTTGAAACTGCAATCTAGCCAAACACAACTTGATGCCAGTAAACAGCAGAATAAAGCACAAGAAACATTAATCAATGAGCAGATCATACCTCTGGATAATGAGTGTGCACAGTTGACCAAAGAGCAACTGCAATTTAAGTCGCAACGGCATCAACAAAATAGCGAACTGCAGACCACGCATCAGAATCTCGCCGCATTAACGAAAACAGCCGAAACAGCTAAAGAGACTGTCAACGCATGCCAAGCGTATCAGCAACAACATGCACAAGATGCGCAGCTAAGTACCCGATTACCGCTATGGCAGAGCCAGATACAGCAATGCAATCAGCAGCAAGCGAATGTCGAATCACTACAGCAACAAGTGATAACTAATCAGCAATCATTACAGCAAAGTCTAACTGCGCAACAGCAGTTAGCGAATAACGTGGCGGTTAATGCTGAACGTGAGCAGTCGGTGAAAGAGGCTGCTAATAAAGCGCTGCAGCAAGTCTCTAATTTACTCGCGGGTGATGATTTAGCTGATCTTGAACAGGCCTTTAGTCAGCAGTCACGCTTACAGGGTATTGTTGATCAGCTACCCAGTTTACAACAGCGCTATCTGACAGAGTCACAAGAGTTTGAGGGCAATCAAGCAAGTATAGCGGGACTACAGCAACAACTTGCCGATATTAATGTCGAGATCACCGTCAAACGCGATCTGTTTAAAGCCAAAAAGAACGAGTTAAATGATGTTCAGCGTTTATTAGTACAAGAACAGAAAATTGCGAGTTTAGAACAATTACGTAGTCAGTTAGAACCGGGGCAAGCGTGTCAATTATGTGGTTCGACAGCGCATCCGCTGGTGGAAGAGTACCAACATATTGCCGACTCACAGACTGTGCAGCGTAAAACCCAACTAGAGTTAGATCTAAAGCAAATTGAAGCTGATGGCGGTGAGTTAAAAGGTCTGTTGGTCGAAGCAAATACCAAGCTTGAACATTTTAATCGCCGTAATGCGACACTGCAGCCACAGTTAACGTCTTTAATTGAACAATGGCAGGATTATACTCAACAACTGAATGCTAACCTTATGATCACGGATAGCACCAATTCGCAGGCATTTATCCAGCAGCAAGGCCTGCAATTAACGCAGTTGTCACAACGTATTCAAGCTTTGAAAACAGCGAATACTCAATTACAGCATGCCCAACAGGCATTGACTGAATTTGATAAGAACAGCGCAGAGCTACAGCATCAGATTGAATTGGTAAATCGTGACGTTAAAGCAACAGAAGGCACCGAGCAGAAACTAACACAAGAAATGCAGCAACAAACATTAGTATTAACCGAGTTACAACACGCGTTGACTAATAGCGTGAGAGAGTTAGGGCTTACGTTACCGGAGTGGAGTCAACTTGATCACTGGTTAGTACAATGCCAACAAGCATTACAAACGTGGGAACAGCAAGCGCAGTTGTTACAGTCAGCGAATGAGCAGTCTGTCGCGGCAGAAAGTCAGTTAACGCCATTACGTGAACAACTGGCGAAACTGGAATTAGCGATAACGCAGACCTTAGAAACCTTGTCTAGCTTGTCTGAGAACCTCACTGCTAAACAGCAGCAACGCCAGCAATTATTTGGTCAGCGTAGCGTAGCAGATGCACGACAAACGATGCAGCAACAATTAGCGGCTGTTGAACAAGCACATCAGGCATGTTCTACGCAAGGTCATGCGTTATCGAATCAGTTACATGCACAGCAAGGTGAGTTAGCTACATTACAACAAGGTTTGACGCAACAACAACAAGAATCGAGAGACTGTTTAGCGGCATGGCAGCAAGCGCTAGCGACGAGTCCTTTTGCCACTGAAGCAGAGTTTAATCAGGCGTTACTACCTGCAGAGGAAAAGCAGCGTTTATTGGTGCTTAAATCACAATTGACCGCGAATTTAACTCGTTGTCAGGCGTTATTTGAGCAAGCCAGTGAGCGTTTGCTCACGCTGGAACAGACACCATTAACTGAATTGGATATTGCCACTATTGTTACTCAGTTAGACGAGATCACGACACAGTTAAACCAAGGTTTACAGCGTCAAGGGGAGTTGAAACAACGCCTTGCCGATGATGCCGCTCGCAGCGCAGATTTAGCCAGTTTTTATCAGCAAATCAAAACCTGTGAAGCAGACTACGATGACAAAGCTTATTTACATAGCTTGATTGGCTCGAAAGATGGCAGTAAGTTCCGCCGCTTTGCGCAAGGGTTAACGCTGGATCATTTAGTTACTTTAGCCAACCAACAATTAAATCGTTTACACAGCCGTTACCAGTTGCAACGTAAATTAGCGTCTGGCAGTGAAGCCTTGGCCCTACAGGTTGTGGATACTTGGTTAGCGGATGCAGTGCGTGATACCAAAACCTTATCTGGTGGTGAAAGTTTCTTAGTGAGCTTGGCATTAGCACTGGGTTTATCTGACTTGGTCAGCCATAAGACCAGTATTGATTCGCTATTCCTTGATGAAGGCTTTGGTACGCTCGATGCTGAGACATTAGATATCGCCTTGGATGCGTTGGATAACTTGAATGCTTCAGGCAAAATGATTGGCGTTATCAGCCATGTTGAAGCTTTGAAAGAACGTATTCCAGTACAAGTTAAAGTGAACAAGGGCAGTGGCTTAGGGCTGAGTTCATTTACTGTGGTGAGCTAGTTTAAATTGTATTAATAAATGATAAATTGAATAGCGATAGGCTTAGTCTGTCGCGATTCCCCCTTAATTATTAATCGCGCCGTTTACCTTATTACTTTAAATTGTTAATATATTGTTGCGAAACTTTCAATTGAATAGGTAAAATTAATGAAATACGTTGTTTATTTGTCAGGTGAAATTCACAGTGATTGGCGCGAACAAATTATCAGTGGCTGCGAACAGAAAGGTCTCGATATTCAATTTACGTCAGCAATAACAAATCATGAAGCAAGTGATGCTGCTGGCGATTGTTTAGGTGAAGAAAGTACTTCATTTTGGCGAGATCATAAATCATCAAAAGTGAATGCGATCCGTATTCAAACTGCGATTAAGAATTGTGATCTTGCGGTCATACGTTTCGGTGAGAAATATAAGCAATGGAATGCAGCCTTCGACGCAGGTTACTGTGCTGCTTTAGGTAAACCTTATATTACTTTACATGACGAAAGCTTGATCCATGCTTTGAAAGAAGTTGATGGTTCCGCGCAATCTTGGGCAACAACACCAAATCAAATTGTGGAAATACTGACATATTTGGTCGCTAAGTAATAGACCTAAAATTCAATATACTAGGTTTGTCTGTGCCTACCGGCCGATGAGCGAATATGTGGCCCTTTGTCTACTATTTATCATTCTATGATGTACTCCGAGTGGACTATATGTGTACGATATCGTCAATTCAAAATATGTAGGTATTGTAGTGGTACAGTACTCATCTTGCTATCTTAAATTGGTGTCGGGTAGCTGGCAGGGATAAAAAATGACTCAGGGTGTTGTCCAAATTATTTTCATCAGAGATTCTAAAATTCTACTTGGTTTTCGTCAAAACACCGATTTTCTCGATCAGTTATGGGGCTTTCCTGCAGGTAGAATTGAACTTGGAGAACAGCCTCAAGCAAGTGCACTTCGTGAGTCATTAGAAGAGGTTGCTGTTGAACCAATCAATCTCAGTTTCTTAACTAAATTATCTGATCCTAATGTGGATTGTCAGCATTATGTTTATACGTGTGATGATTGGAAAGGTGAAATTAAAAATGCAGAGCCTCATCTATGTCGAGAGGTGCGTTGGTTCGACATTGAATACCTGCCTACTGATTGTACTCCCACCACCCAGTCCGTAATCGTTGAATTAAGAAGATATTTAGCCACAGCTTATTTAATCTAAACAATATACCTGCCTATTTATGAGCGAAGAAGATATATTCATGCACTTAAATGGTGCTTGGCGTATATCTAAGTGGGTACTCTGTTTCGTAGGTAATTGAATATAAATACATTTTATTAATTGGCATGAAAGTAGCTACTTGTAGTTTAATTAACACTACAGGGAGTACGACAATGTCTTATATTGAACCTAAAGAATTTGTGACCAAGATGGTCGATGCGGGTGAACAAAAAATATTTATGTCTACCAAGGATACGTTAGTCCGTGCTTTTATGGCTGGCGCTATTTTAGCCTTAGCTGCCTTTTTCGCAATAACCGTGGTTGTAAAAACGGGACAACCCTTACTTGGCGCCATTTTATTCCCCGTCGGCTTTATAATGCTGTATTTAATGAAGTTTGATTTGTTAACTGGGGTGTTTACTCTTGTGCCTTTAGCCGTCATAGATAAGCGACCTGGGTGTACCAAAAATCAACTTTTACGTAATTGGGGATTGGTATTTTTAGGTAATCTTGGTGGAGCGTTAATCGTGGCCTTTTTTGCTTCTTTCATTTTAACCTACGGTTATAATACTGACGGTGGTGCGTTGGCGGCAAAAGTGGGCAGTATTGGTGAAGCGAGAACACTGGGTTACCAAGAGTTTGGCACCGCTGGTTGGTTTACTATTTTTATTCGCGGTATGCTATGTAACTGGATGGTGTCGATGGGTGTTGTCGGTGCAATGATCTCGACATCCGCAACAGGTAAAATGCTGGCGATGTGGATGCCTATTATGCTGTTCTTCTTTATGGGTTTTGAGCATTCAATTGTAAATATGTTTTTATTCCCGTTTTCTATGATCATGGGTGGCGAGTTTACTTTGATTGATTATCTTGTTTGGAACGAAATTCCAACTGTCTTAGGTAACTTAGCTGGTGGCTTGTTATTAGTCGGGTTACCACTGTATATCACTCATGTTAAGACTTCTGTGCAGCGTAAATAGTCAGGTCAGTCGACTAATACATTACAGCTAAATAATTAATCCAAAATGTAGGGGTTTATAGGGGAGGTACAGCTCAAACACTATTGCCAAATAGTTGTTTTTAGAAGGTTGAAATACCATGGTAAGGGGAAGCCTGTTTATATTTAACTGATTATACGAGGAATTAGGCAAGCGATGACTAAAAATATTATTTTAGAACATTTAAATACTCCAGAGATGTTGGAAGCGTTATATCAGAGTTCTCCGAATGAATTCATCGGGGATTTTAATCAGGCTTTTGAGACCCATACTGAGTCAGAAACCCTAAAAGTTTGGCATGCAAGGCTAAATTACAGTAACTCAACTACAAATCCTCGAACAAATATGCCTATTGGCATATTAATCGTATTATGTTTAATCGCTGGTTTTATTGCTAAACTACCTACATTCTTTCATATCGACGATAACTGGTATTTCCCAAGATTTATCCCATTAGCTGTTATAGGGACTGTCATTTTTTATTTCCTTAATATGATGACGAGTCAGAAAATAAGAAAAGTAGTTGCAGGGGGATTATTGGCTTGTACCGTATACGCTGTACTTTTACCAAATAATACGAGTTCTGCCTCTATAGCAATGGCACTAATTCACCTACCGCTTCTTTTACTGAGTCTATTGGCTGTTAGCTTTATGTCAGATAAATGGGACTCTGTTCAGTCTAGATTGTCTTTTATTCAGTACATCGGAGAAGTTAGCATATATTCAGTGCTTATTCTCTTCGGTGGCATGGTGTTAACCGGAATTACACTTGGCCTGTTCAGCTTGATCAACTTATCGATTGAGGAATGGTATGTAGAGTATATTGTTGTACTGGGTCTTGTTAGTACCCCTTTGGTAGCGACATATTTATTTGATGCTATTCAAAAACGGCAGAGTAAATTTTCGATTATTTTATCAAATGTATTTTCCCCTCTGTTTCTTGTTACTATTTTTGTGTACTTAATGGCGACTATTTATCAAGGTGAGAGCCCTTATAGCAACAGAGAGTTTCTTATTATCTTTAATGGACTGTTAGTTGTCATTTTGGCGATAACCATATTCTCTGTATCTGGAAGAGAGCGAAAAAATACAACACACATTACCGATTTTATTAATATGGCTTTAATCGGTGCAACTCTCATGGTAAATATTGTTGCACTATCGGCGATCATATTCAGGTGGACTGAGTACGGCGTGACGCTTAATCGTGTCGTTGTAACAGGTGCCAACCTTTTGATATTCATTCATCTTGCACTGCTACTTAAACAATATATAAAACAAGTTTGGTATAATGCTGACCCTCTAGAGCTCGAGGCTACTATTACAAAATACCTACCTGTATATTCAGTATGGTCGCTCATCGTTGTCCTTGTATTACCTATCGTATTTCAATACAAGTAGCATGACGTTCATAAATTTAACTAAATATTCAGGTCTAAAGGAAACTAAGTGGACATAGCTCTTTTTGATTTTGATGGCACTATTACCAACGAAGACGCGTTTACCAAATTCATCTTCTTTGCTACACCTAAAAGCCGTTTATTTGCGGGTATGATACTACTATCACCCGTTATTTTATTACACAAAATAGGCTTGTTTCCTGCTGCTAAAATTAGACCAATCTTAGCTAAATTCGCATTTTGGAATCGCAGTGAAAAACGGGTGTTCGAGCTGGGAAAAAAGTTTGCTTTGGAGTATTTACCTTCGATATTAAGGCAAACTGCAATAGAGCAGATTAACTGGCACAAAGCCCGAGGTGATAAAATTGTAGTTGTCTCTGCGTCGTTAAATCCATACCTTTATTTCTGGTGTCTACAACACAATATAGAATTGATATGTAGTGAATTGGAATCAAAAGGTGCAGTACTTACCGGTAATTACGTACACGGTGATTGTGGTGGTGATAACAAAGTTACTTTAATCAACCATCGTATTGATCTATTAAAGTTTGATTCAGTGTTTGCATATGGAGATACCAAAGAGGACTTACCTATGTTGGAATTAGCTCAAACAAAGTTTTATCAATGGCGTGAAGTTGCTTAGCGGAAGTTCTTGTTTCAATAATCGGAGTCTATTGATGAGTTTAAGAGTTGTACCAGAGCTTTACTGTGTTGATATTGATGTAAGTAAGCACTTTTATGTCGATATTCTTGGCTTCAGTATTAAGTATCAACGTCCAGAAGAACAGTTTCTATTTCTAACGTTAGATGGCGTTGATTTGATGTTAGAAGGGTTAAATAGCGAAGGAAGAAAATGGCTAACGGGTGATATGAATGTACCATTTGGCCGTGGTGTTAATTTTCAGTGGGATACAAACGATATTGATAATATCTATGTTCGTATTCAGTCATTATCACCAAGCTCTATCTATATGGAACTGGAAACGAAAACCTACGGATGTAATGACCAGCTCGTCACTCAAAAACAATTCATTGTGCAAGACCCTAATGGATACCTGTTTCGGTTTTGTGAAGACAGTTAATTCGACGTCAAACACAGGGATGATATAGATGCTACTCACAGAACGACTCATATTACGAAAGTTTGTAGAAGGTGATAAAGATACTGTTATTACGCTATTAAACAATGCTGATTTCATGGCGTACTCTCCGACAGGTACAATGAGTCAATCGCAAGCTGAGTCCCGTTTTGAATTACTCTTAAACGCCTTTAAAAATCACGGCATTGGTAAGCTTGCGGTGATCGAACAATCTACCAATGATTTAATTGGATACTGCGGTATTGAGCCATTCGAATATCACAATAATGCAGCTGTCGAATTAGGTTATCGCTTAAAACTGTCTGCTAGAGGTAAAGGCTACGCGTTTGAAGCCAGTCAAGCAGTGCTAGAGTTCGCAAGACAGCTTGGCTACCAGAGAATCTTAGCGTTAACGGAACCTGAGAATGCGGCATCTCAGCATATACTTTTCAAACTCGGCTTCGAATCTCGTGAGCAAGGACTGCATCAAGGAATGCCAATTCAGTATTTCGAAAAGAGTATCCGTAATTCCCTTTGCTAAATTACATCATCGTCATATACCTTCTAGTAAGGCCTTAATCAGCTCAAAAAAGTATGGTTTTTCGCTATTTAATTGTGATTTCTACGCTGTGCTGATAGTTTCGTTTAGAATTTTTACTCAAATAAACGGGCAAAGGGTACTTCGCAATGGATGCAGATATAAAATCAAAAATAGCTAAAGGTACGTTAGGTGGGGTGATTTTATCGATCATGCTATATGTAGTTTCACAATCATTTTTTTATGCCGAACCGGGATACATCTATCATGTACGAACGGTAACGGGTAACGAAGCTGTAGTGACTGAAATTGGTTATAAATTTTATCCATTTGGCCGCTATAATGCTTGGA
>Ga0209396_1001904_pt1 | contig 22457 bp, 18 predicted proteins | sample GOMGulsemesocosm_6_FD_184638 | JGI IMG/M metagenome (GOLD analysis project Ga0209396, IMG submission 184638) | Methane-oxidizing microbial communities from mesocosms in the Gulf of Mexico - GOM8C Gulf of Mexico (SPAdes) (version 2) | ecosystem: Environmental > Aquatic > Marine > Cold seeps... | reverse complement strand
CTCCATGAAGCATCATCTACTAAAATACAAGTTAAACTAGGGTTGGCCGTTGCATTAAAGTTACCACTACTAATTGCTGTATTATTTCCGTTTCTAACATCTAAACTTGTTAATTGATTCGAATAACAAATCAACTGAGTCAATGCTGTATTAGTACTTACATCTAAACTAGTTAATTGATTCCATCTACAACCCAAAGTAGTCAGTGCAGTATTGGTACTCACATCTAAACTAGTTAATTGATTACTATTACAAAGCAACTGAGTCAATGCTGTATTAGTACTCACATCTAAACTTGGTAATTGATTATTTTGACACCATAAAGCAGTCAATGTTGTATTAGTACTTACATCTAAACTTGTTAATTGATTAGAAGAGCAAATCAATTCAGTCAATGCTGTATTAGTACTTACATCTAAACTTGGTAATTGATTATTTTGACACCATAAAGTAGTCAAGGTAGTATTGGTACTTATATCTAAACTAGTTAATTGATTATAAGCACAAATCAATTCAGTCAATGCAGTAAAATCTCCTACACCTATTAAATTTGTTATGTTTTGTGAAGACACATTTAAGTTTGTAACACCACTAATATTAGCCGTTGTAACATAATTATCATTAGCAATTCCATTTCCCATACTATTTGCTTCTAAATAAGCTTCAAAATTATCATCTGGGACATAGGTGGTTTGACTAAAACTAAATATTGGTATTAATAAAAGTAAAAATGTAATTTTTTTCATGATTGAATATTTTTCCGCAAAATTACCATTTTTACTGTTACTGGATAATACCCATTTCTGGGTATTTTTTAATTAAATGTATCAAATTAAATCTATCAACTTATAAAAATGGTACGTTTTAGTGTATCGGTATTAGTCTTTGATTCTTTTAAAAGACCTCAACTTTTGTTCATTTGGTTTTGTGAATAATAACATATAACAATTGGCTATGTTTACTCGAAAAACAACACTCATACCCGTCTTTAGATAAAGGTTTTATGAAATATAATTACAGATGAAATAAAGGTTGTTAGGATTGAGCTGAATGGGTTGTGTGATGGTGTTAATTAAGTGAGGAACGTTTGACTCTGGTGAGGAAGGCATGAGGTTGTGGATCATCACTTTATTTTATTTTCACCTTTCCAGTATAATATATAGAGTAATGCAACTAAAAACGTTGGGATAATAAATATAAAAGTTCCCATGTTTTGACTATTGAAAGCAAAAAATAAAATACCTCCAAGAATGATGATTGCTGAACCTAAAAGAGGTTTCTTCCAAATAATAGAATAGCCTATGAAATAGGTAAAGAAAAATGCAATTGGGTTATCATACCAGTTAATATATGCCTTTGGCACTTCTAATAAATAAATTATACCTTCTTCTTTTAATGAGCCAATGAATTTTGGAGCAAACGCCATCAACATTAATAATGTCACGATAATACCATAAGTGACGGTCACATAAAAAAGAATTTTATTTGATTTCATCTTATTTCAAAATTTGATTATATATGTGTGGATAATTTACTCTCTAAGTTACGAAAAAACTTCTAGTTGAGTTATTAGAGGAGTTAAAAGTGTTAAGTATGGTGTTTTGATGCGTGGGTACTGTGGACGCTGGTGAGGAAGGTTGACAGGTCATTAACGGGCTATGCTGGTGGAATATGGCGAAAAAAATGGTTGTTAGAACACGAACAAGGGTGTGAGCAACAATCGTTGTTTTAAGAGTATTATAAGTAGGTTATTCCTCTTTTATATGTATCTTTAATTTCCCAAAAAAGCTATTACAAAGAGAAGATTCAGTTAAGAAAACCTAACAAATAGTAGTATGCTTGAAAAAATTAAATCAGAAAACATCTTATTTTTAGATATCGAAACTGTTCCTGAATTCGCTAATTACAATGAACTTGAAGGTAATACTCAAGAGCTTTGGGGACAAAAAACAAAATACCAACGAAAGGAAGAATTTTCTCCTGAGGAGTTTTACGAGCGTGCTGGAATATGGGCTGAGTTTGGAAAAATAGTATGTATTTCAGTAGGGTACTTTGTAGCCAATAGCTCAGAAAGAAACTTTCGAATAACTTCTTTTTCAGGAGATGAACAGCAGGTTTTATTGGACTTTAAAGCGTTATTAGATAAGCATTTTTTTAAGCCATATCATTTGTTGTGTGCCCATAATGGTAAAGAATTTGATTTTCCATTCATTGCTAGGCGCATGGTTATTCATCAAATAGAACTGCCTAAAGCACTAAATTTATTTGGAAAAAAACCTTGGGAAATACCGCATTTGGATACGTTAGAACTTTGGAAATTTGGTGACTATAAACACTATACTTCTTTAAAACTGCTTACGAGTATTTTAGGAGTGCCATCACCAAAGGATGATATTGATGGTAGCCAAGTTGCTGAGGTGTATTATAAAGAGAAGGATTTAGAGCGAATTGTTGATTATTGTGAAAAGGACACTATTGCAGTTGCTCAAGTTTTTTTAAAGTTTAAAAGAGAAGCTCTTCTAGAGGAGAAAGAAATTGTTTGTGTATAAGGTTGTTTTTTAAACTCTTAGTAAATAGTTGGTTTTAGTGAGTTTTTTGGAAATCATTAAAATAATAACTAATTTACGACAAATAATGCCCAAATCTAAAAACCTACTTAGTATGAAATTAAACTACATTATTGTTTTGGCCTTTTTTGTATCCATAAATTTAGGAGCTCAAAATAAACTAAAAGAAAATTCTACCCATCAAAAAACTATTAAATTCATAAAAGCAATTTCCTCTGAAAAGGCTATCGCATCATTTGTAAAAGAGTATAAGTTAGGTGAAGCTAATACTTTTTCTTTTTTTAAAAGCAGTACGGATAGGAATAGCGTTGTGCATAATAGATATCAACAGTATTATAATGGAATGAAAGTTGAATTTGGAATGTTGATTACACATTCCATAAATGGTATTGTATCAAGTATTAATGGTGAGTTGTACGATACAAAAGGTATTAGTGTTTTGCCAACATTGGATAGAGTAGTAGCTTTTAATCATGCTAAAAGCTATATAAATGCAGAACACTATTTGTGGGAAGATGAAGAGCAATCAAGAATTATGAATTATAATAAACCAACAGGGGAGTTGGTTGTTTTTCCAAATGTAAATACTGGAGAAATATTTTTGGCATATAAATTTGATATGTATGCTACCTCACCAATATCAAGAAAAGAAGTATATATAAATGCTCATAATGGTACGGTATTATATGAGAATCCAATCATAAAACATGCAAGTAGATTGGTTTCTGATAAGGAAGCTGAAAAATTAAGTAAAAAGTTAGAGAATACAATTTCAATGTTTGCGGCAGGTACAGCAGCTACTCGATATAGCAACTCTCAGCAAATTGAAACAACGTTTTCAGGAGGAAACTATACCCTTCAAGAAACTAGTAGAGGGAATGGGATTTTTACTTATAACTGTGAAACAACAAATACCTATCAAAATGTAGATTTTACAGATAATGATAATAATTGGACTGCAGGTGAACATGACAATGCTAATGATGACAATGCAGCTTTAGATGCACATTGGGGAGCAGAAGTTACCTATGATTTTTGGAAAAATATATTTAATAGAAATAGTTTTGATGATGCAAATGCTGCTATAAGAAGTTATGTTCATTATGATGATAATGGTGTAGGTCAAGGATATGATAATGCTTTTTGGAATGGATCAGTAATGACCTATGGCGACGGGAATAGTTTTGATGTATTAACAGCTTTAGATGTATGTGGTCATGAAATTGGTCATGCAATATGTACTTATACTGCAAACCTTGCCTATCAAAATCAATCTGGAGGAATGAATGAAGGGTTTTCGGATATTTGGGGAGCGTGTATTGAGCATTATGGTAGAACTGGAGCTATTACCGGAGTAACTACAGCTGCCGTATGGAAAATAGGTGAAGATTTAGCTACTAACCCTTTACGATCGATGAGTAATCCTTTATCGAGAGGAAACCCAGATACGTATTTAGGGACAAATTGGACTACTACAGCGGATGAGGGAGGTTGTAGCCCAGTTGAAGGAAATGATTATTGTGGAGTTCATAATAATAGCGGTGTGTTAAATCACTGGTTTTATATTCTTACAGAAGGGAAATCAGGAACTAATAATGCTCCAGTACCAGATGTTTATAATGTAACTGGTATTGGAATGGAAAAATCAGCAGAAATAGCATATTTTACTGAAAGAGATTATTTAACATCTAATTCAACATATTTAGATGCAAGAAATGCTTCAATAGCGGTTGCAAGCTCATTGTATTGTGCAAGTAGCCCAGAGGTAATTGCTGTTACAAATGCATGGTATGCAGTAAATGTTGGAGAAGAATATTCAGCTGCCCCTATTGATGTGGCATTACAATCAGTAACTGAGTTTACTAATGTTAACTGCGGAATTTCGTTTTTACCTGAAATAAATATTCAAAATGGAGGGGCAAGCCCTTTAACGAATGTAGATATTACATTTGATATAGATGGTGGAGCACCAACAAATGATACTTGGTCAGGGAATTTGCCTGTTTGTGCAAATACAACTTATCCATTAACTGTTTCTGGTTTAACAAGAGGCGCACACATTTTAAATGTTACCACTACTACAACTAGTGATGGTAGGCCAGAGAATAATTCAAAATCATCCTTAGTGCTGATAAATGATTCTGGAACTGAAAATGCTGTAAATACATTTGAGGCTAGTGGAGATGCTTTAATTGCATATGATGAAGGAACAATAAATACGATGTGGGAAAAAGGAATTGCTTCTGGAACAACGCTGACAGATGCTGTTGCTGGTGGATCTAGAGTGTATGCAACAAATCTTTCTGGGCTTCATGGAGATAAAACAAGAGCTTTTTTAGTGTCTCAGTGCTATGATTTGTCACTATTAGAAAATACTTTTGTAAAGTTCGATATGGCTTTTGATATTGAAGAAAATTGGGACCTTCTTTATATGGAGTATTCTATAGATGGGGGTACTGTTTGGACTACTTTAGGAGCTTCTACTGATACTGATTGGTATAATAGTAACAGAGTGCCAGATGGTAACGATTGCTTTAATTGTATTGGTGCACAGTGGACAGGTGAAGCTGCGGATGCAAGCGCTCATACTGGAGGAGGTATACATGGGGCTATGCATAATTATAGTTACCCTTTAAGTGCTTTTGATAGTACAGGATCTTCAGAAACGAATATGCTGTTCAGGTTTGTTTATCATTCAGATGATGCTTATGCTGAAGAAGGTGCAATTATAGATAATTTTGTTGTTGAAGGAACAATAAATCCACTTTCTGTAAATGATATGGAATTTGTTGATTTAATACTATATCCTAACCCTACAGCTGATTATATCTCTATAGTTAGTAGTTCTGATTTAAGTAAAACATCAGTTTCAATTATTGATTTAAGAGGTAGAATTATTAAAAGAAATGCAGGAGTTTTTTCTTCTAATAAATTGATTGTGAATATGCGGTCTTTAGCTAATGGAACTTATTTCATGAAAATTGAGTCTGATACAAATTCATCTGTAAAGCAAATAATTAAAAATTAATAGATTAAGTTACCTATTATGAAAAGCGACTCATTAGGAGTCGCTTTTTTTTATTTTAAGCTGCACTAAAGCTTATTAAGTTTGTATATTGAATTTTTATGAGTGAGTCTGTTTTAGAGATTAAAAATTTATCTATTTCTTTTGAAAACCATCAAGGCACAAATCAAGTGTTATATGATGTTTCTTATCAGTTAAAAAAGAATGAAATTTTAGGGATTGTAGGAGAGTCAGGTTCAGGAAAATCTGTTTCATCACTGGCAATATTAGGTTTGTTGCCTAAAAAACTAACGAAATATAATTCTGGAGAAATCAATTATTTAGGAGATGATTTATTAGCATATAGTAATGCTGATTTCCAGGAACTACGCGGTAATAAAATCGCAATGATTTTTCAAGAGCCAATGACGTCTTTAAATCCATCGCTTACTTGTGGAAAACAAGTTATTGAAGTATTGCAACGTCATTTAAATTTACCAACTAAGGAGGCTAAACTAGAAGTTTATTTGTTGTTTGAAAAAGTAAAGCTCCCAGATCCTGAAACGATATTTAATAAATATCCACATCAAATTTCTGGAGGGCAAAAGCAACGAGTTATGATTGCTATGGCTATAGCTTGTAAGCCTGATGTTTTGATTGCAGATGAACCAACAACAGCATTAGACGTTACTGTTCAGAAAGAAATTATTTTGTTGCTTAAATCAATTCAAAAGGAAACGGGAATGAGTATCATTTTTATTTCTCATGACTTGGCATTAGTTTCTGAAATTAGTGACAGTGTGGTGGTAATGTATAAGGGTAAAATTGTTGAAAACGGTAGTGTTTCCGAGGTGTTTAATAGTCCAAAACATGATTATACCAAAGCCTTAATTAATTCTAGGCCATCAGTTAATGAGCGGCTTAAAATATTGCCTACTATTCAGGATTATTTAAATAATTCAATATCAAATGCCGTTATTTCATCCTCTGAAAGAGCAAATAATCATGAAATAATATATAGTGTTGCTCCTTTATTAAAAGTGGTCAATGTTGATAAGGAATATGTCACAAAAGGACTTCTGTTTACTAATGATACCTGCTTTAAAGCGGTAAATAATGTTAGTTTTAATCTATACGAAGGAGAAACGCTAGGTCTAGTAGGGGAATCAGGTTGTGGAAAGTCTACTTTGGGAAATGCTATTTTACAATTAGATAAGGCAACCTCTGGTGAAATATTTTATAAGGGAATAGATATTACTAAAATATCTAAATCAGGGTTGAGAAATTTAAGAAAAGAAATTCAATTGATTTTTCAAGATCCTTATTCATCATTAAATCCACGTATTCCCGTAGGTAAAGCAATTATGGAGCCTATGAAAGTTCATAAGTTGTATGCTAATGACAAAGAAAGAAAAGAGAAAACGCTAGAATTATTAAAACGTGTTGGGTTAGAAGAAGATCACTTTTATCGTTATCCACATGAGTTTTCTGGTGGACAACGTCAGCGAATAGGAATTGCACGTACTATTGCGGTAAATCCGAAATTAATTATTTGTGATGAGTCGGTGTCGGCATTAGATATTTCAGTACAAGCACAAGTATTGAACTTATTGAACGAGTTAAAAGAGAAGTTTGGATTCAGTTATATATTTATTTCACACGATTTGGCTGTTGTAAAATACATGAGCGATCAGTTAGTAGTGATGAATAAAGGTGAAATAGAAGAAATAGGAGAGGCAGATTCAATTTATAAAAACCCAGAATCAGTTTATACAAAATCGCTTATTGAAGCTATTCCAAAAGGGTTATAAAGTAATAAAACGAAATATCTTTTAAAAGATATTTCGTTTTATTATTATTTATCAGAACTCTTAATTAGTACACTCGCTATTATATTTTTTAACTATTTCTTCTATATCTCTATAACGTAACTCTCTTCTTTTTACTGCAGCATATACTGATTTGCAATCTGAAAGGTATTTACCTACTCTTTTAAAAGGTGTTACTAAACTAGGAGGCATAATTTTCATGGCTTTTTCTTTTCCTTTTGCAAAAAGAAAATAGAGTGGTTGACCATAACTTGAAATAGTCTTTCCTCCTATACTATTACTTGTTGAGGTCTGAACATGCATAAACATTACATATAATGAAGCTTTACCTGAGACCAACTCTCCTAAAAGAACTTTTTTTGATACTCCTGGGATATCTCTGTATTTATATTCTACGGAGTTGTCATCTCCGTTGTCAATTACTTTATCAACGTCTTCATAACCATATTTTTTAGTTTTTCTACCTGTTTTAAAATAAAGTTTCCCTTGCTCAATTGACACTACTTGTCCGCTTAAAGTTTCCCCGTTTTTTAGGTAAGCTTTATCTTGACAGTAAGATGCTGTAATTGTTAAAAAAAATAAGATAATTACTGTTGTTACTTTTTTGTTCATAGTATTATTGATTTTATTAATCCAATATCATTTCAGGGATTTCTCCTTCAATAATCAAGGTTCCTTCAGTAGCGTTTTGAATAGCCTCTACAGATATACCAGGAGCTCTTTCTAATAATTTAAACCCTTTGTCTGTTACTTCTAATACAGCAAGATTGGTTACAATTTTTTTAACACAACCAACACCTGTTAAAGGAAGAGAACAGTTTTTTAACAACTTAGATTCCCCACGTTTGTTGGTGTGCATCATTGCAACAATAATATTTTCAGCAGAAGCAACTAAATCCATTGCGCCTCCCATACCTTTTACCATTTTTCCTGGGATTTTCCAGTTGGCTATATCTCCATTCTCAGAAACTTCCATAGCGCCTAAAATGGTAAGGTCAACATGTTGCCCGCGTATCATTGCAAAGCTTGTTGCGGAGTCAAAAAAACTAGCGCCATCCAATGTAGTAATGGTTTGTTTTCCGGCATTAATAATATCGGCATCCTCTTCTCCTTCAAAAGGGAATGGCCCCATTCCTAAAACACCATTTTCACTTTGGAACTCTACTTCAATCCCATCAGGGATATAGTTTGCAACTAGGGTTGGAATACCAATACCAAGATTAACAAAATATCTGTCTTTTAATTCTTTAGCAATACGTTTTGCTATACCTGTTTTATCTAACATAATTAGTTTCGTTGTCTTACAGTTCGTTGCTCAATTCTTTTTTCATAATCTTTTCCTTGAAAAATTCGTTGCACGAATATTCCAGGAACATGAACTTGATTTGGATCTAGTTCACCTGCAGGAACTAATTCTTCAACTTCAGCAATTGTAATTTTTGCGGCTCCGCACATACATGGGTTAAAATTACGCGCAGTACCTTTAAAAATTAAATTCCCTGCAGTATCCCCTTTCCAGGCTTTTACTATAGCGAAATCTGCTTTAAAAGCTTCTTCTAAAACGTACATTTTTCCGTTGAATTCTCTTGTTTCTTTTCCTTCGGCTACTTCAGTTCCATAACCAGCAGGTGTAAAAAATGCTGGAAAACCTGCTTGTGCAGCCCTACATTTTTCAGCTAAAGTTCCTTGAGGAGTTAGCTCTACATCCAATTCTCCTGAAAGCATTTGACGTTCAAACTCATCGTTTTCTCCTACGTAAGAAGAAATCATTTTTTTTATCTGTTTTCCTTGTAATAATAAACCTAATCCAAAGTCGTCAACTCCTGCGTTATTTGAAATACAAGTGATTCCTTTCACGTTTTTTTTGACTAATTCAGAAATACTATTTTCAGGTATTCCACAAAGCCCAAAGCCTCCTAACATTAACGTCATACCGTCTTTTATTCCTGTTAGGGCTTCTTCTACATTTTGTACAGTTTTTTTAATCATGTTGTAATATTATATTATCGTAATCTTAAAAATCTAAATCTCCATTAGTATCTTCTTCATTTTCCTCGGTCTTTTTCTTGCAATCAACTTCAATGCTAAGGTTTTCTGGTTCGATAAATGATTCTTGTGATATGTTTAAGTCTTTTTCAGCATAACAACTCTTCATGTATTGTGCCCAAATAGGTAATGCCATGGTTGCTCCTTGTCCGTATCTTATAGAGTTAAAATGTACTGCTCTGTCTTCTGCACCAACCCAAACTCCAGTAACTAAATTAGGAACCATTCCCATAAACCAACCATCAGAATTGTTTTGTGTAGTACCAGTTTTACCAGCAATATCATTAGTAAATTGATATGGGTGACCTGTAACAACTCCCTTAGTGTATTCTGCCCCCCAGCCTTTACTAGATCTTAATCTAGCTCCAGACCCAAAACGGGTTACACCTTCCATTAACTTAACTGTAACATATGCAGATTCCTCACTTAATACATCCTTCGTTTCGGGTGTGTTTTGGAATAATACTGTTCCGTTTTTATCTTCAATTCTTGAAATTATAGTTGGCTTTACATATTGTCCCATGTTTGCTAAAGTACTGTATGAATTTACCATTTCATATAAACTTAAATCTGGAGTTCCTAAACAAATAGAAGGAGCTTCAATAATATCACTTTTAACCCCTAAATTGTGAGCCATTTGTATAACATTTTTTGGTCCAACTTTATCCATCAATTGCATAGAAATGGTGTTCACAGAATTAGCAAGAGCCTTTTTTAAAGTGATTTTACCAGAATATTCACCATTAGAGTTCTTTGGGCACCAATCTTCTAATAGGCCAAACCTACCTTCGGATATACATCCGAAAGCATCTTCCATAATATCACATGGAGAGTATTTTAATTGGTCTATGGCTGTAGCGTATACAAAAGGTTTAAAAGTAGAACCTACTTGTCTAGTTCCTTGTTTGGCGTGGTCATATTTAAAATGTTTATGATTGATACCTCCAACCCATGCTTTTACGTGTCCAGTTTGTGGTTCAATAGATAATAAGCCTGCATGTAAAAATTTCTTATAATATAGTATTGAATCTCTAGGAGTCATCACAGTGTCTATTTCCCCTTTCCAAGAGAATACTTTCATTTTCTTTTTCACATCAAAAGAAGCGTAGGCTTCTTTTTTTGATTTCCCCATTTCCTTAGTGTACATCCAATAGCGATCTGACCTTCTCATAGACTGTTTCAATATCCTGTCTATTTGTTTTTTATCTAAATCTCTAAATGGAGCGGTTTTATTTTTCTTATTTTGTTTATCAAGTTCTCCTTGTAGGTTTTTCATATGCTTTTTCATTGCCTCTTCAGCAAAAGCCTGCATACGAGAATCAATAGTTACATATATTGTTAAACCGTCTTTATATTCATTGTATAAATCACCTTCTTTGTTTTTTGGATTTTCTTTAATCCACTTTTTTAGCTCTTTTTTTAAATGGCTTCTGAAATAGGTTGCTATACCTGCGTTATGTGTTTCAGGGTGAAGATCTAATTTTAAAGGTAGTTTTTGTAATGAGTCTTTTTGATGCTCTGTAATTAGTTCATTACGGTGCATTTGTTTGTAAACAACATTTCTTCTGTTAGTTACCCCTTCAGGGTTTCGGACAGGGTTGTATAATGTTGAGTTTTTAAACATCCCGACCAACATTGCTGCTTCTTCTTGGTTAATATCGTTAGGTTCTTTTCCAAAATAAATTCTCGCTGCTGATCGAATACCATCACCGTTATTTCCAAAATCATAAATATTGTAATACATAGTTATGATTTCTTGTTTGGTGTATTGGCGTTCTAAACGAGTAGCAATAACATATTCTTTAAATTTTTGCTTCATCCTATTCAAAAGGTCACCTCTTCCTTCTTTTTGGTGAAACAATAATTTAGCAACTTGCTGAGTTATAGTACTCCCACCACCACGACGGCCCATTTGAATTATAGCGGTAATAGTTCTTCTTACGTCAATTCCAGAATGCTCATAAAATCGTTCATCTTCGGTTGCCACTAAATTATCAACTAAATGTTGTGATAAGTCATCATAGGTTACAGGAGTTCTATTGTCATTTAAGTAAATTTTATCTATAGTAATCCCATCAGAGCTAATTACTTCAGAGGCAAGATTGGATTTTGGATTTTCTAAATCATCAAAATCAGGCATATACCCTAAAGCACCTGCAGATGCTAAAACAAATGGGAGTGCTATACAGATAATAGCTAATACAAATAATAGCCAAAACCATTTGATGAATTTTCCGAAACCGGTAGTTTTTTTTACTGCTTTTTTTTGCACTTTTTTAGCCATATTATAATGCTTTTTTCTCTTTGGTGTTTTTTTCTATTCTAAATCCTACGTCAGTAATCCCTTTTAATTCAGCAACCCCTCTAGTGTCTCCGTTTTTTCTAATGGCATGTTCAATAGAAAGGGTGTAATTGCCATTTTTTGGAAACTGAAACTGCTCTTTAAGCCACAGCTTATTTTCTTTTATTTCAGAAAAACCTGTTCCTAGCCATTCTCCTCTAGGTGTAGTCATTTCATACTCTAAAGTGTCAATAGTTTTATTGCCATCAGGTGTTTCTAAACCAACGATTAGAAATAAATTACTAAATTCATATTCGTTGTTATTACGAATATTTAAAAATAAATTATAAGTGCTAATAGTGTCTGGTGCTATAAACGAAAACGGTATAACATCTCCTTTTTTCCAAGCCTTTGAAATGGTTTTATACTCGTCATGTACATGTTTTGAATCACATGCAATAAGTGTTATGAGTACTATTATAAGAACTAAGTAACTACGCATCTTTTTTAGGTGGATTGTCTTTCTTTGGATTGTTTTTAGTTCTGTTTTGAGGTTTTGGCCTCGGTTTATGTTGTGGCTTTTTTGGAGCATCTCCATTTTGAGCCTTTGGTTTATGCGCAGGTTTTTTGTTCTTGTTTTGTTGGCCAGCAGGTTTGTTAGGGTTTTCTTTGTTGTCCCTTTTCTTTTGAGGTTGACGTTTATTTTGCGGCTTGTTAGGATTTTCTTTATCGTCAGTCTTCTTTTGTGGGCGACGTTTGTTTTGTGGCTTGTTAGGGTTCTCTCTTCTTTTATTCGGAGTATTTTTTGAATCTTCTGAATTTTGAGGCTTTCTCTTTTGTTGAGGCTTACGACCTTTCTTTTGTTTTGGTTTGTCAAAACGGGTTAAACTATCCTGACCAACAACATTTTCAAATTCAACAGCTACTTCTTCTACTAATTCAGAGGAGTAATCTTCTAAATTAGGCACAAGATTTCCTTTTTTGTTTTCAGCAATTATCTCATTAGCATCCTTGGTAGTAATCATAAACCAATTCATCCATTCTCCTTCATAGGCATACCAAATCATTCCTTTGAAAATATCAGTTTTTTGTGAAACTGCATTTCCTTTTTTTGTTTTTAATTTGACATTTTTATCAGGAAAATGCTTTAATGCATCTAAATATGAATCTAATTCATAGTTTAAACAGCACTTTAGTTTACCACATTGCCCAGCTAATTTTTGTGGGTTCAATGATAATTGTTGGTAACGAGCTGCAGATGTGCTTACAGATCGGAAGTCAGTTAACCATGTAGAACAACATAATTCTCGTCCGCATGATCCAATACCTCCAAGTCTTGCGGCTTCTTGACGGAAACCTATTTGACGCATTTCAATTCTAATACTAAATTCTTTAGCGAATTCTTTAATTAGTTGTCTGAAATCTACTCGCTCTTCTGCGGTGTAGTAAAAAGTTGCTTTTGACCCATCTCCCTGAAATTCAATATCAGAAATTTTCATTTTCAATTTCAACTCAATAGCTAGTTGTCTTGCACGAACCTTCATAGGTTCCTCTTTTTCTCTAGCTGCAGTCCAAATATCAATATCTTTTTGAGAAGCTTTACGGTATATTTTTTTTACATCTTCACTATCAATTTTCACTTTCTTTTTCTTCATTTGTACCTTAACAAGCTCTCCTGTTAAAGTTACCATTCCAACATCATGTCCTGGCGAAGCTTCCGTTGCTACAATATCGCCAGTTGATAAAGTTAAATTTTCGGTATTTTTAAAGTAAAGTTTCCTTCCGTTTTTAAAACGTACTTCAACACAATTAAACGGTTCTTGTCCGTTTGGTAAGGTCATATTTGACAACCAGTCAAAAACGGTAAGTTTGTTGCAGCTATCAGAAGCACATGCTCCATTGCTTTTGCAACCCTTTGGTTTCCCGTCAGTTCCGGTACCACAATTATTACAAGCCATAATATATATAAAGCCCCAAGAGGCGTAAATTCGTTAAAAAAAATAGTAACGGTAAATATACATTTTTTATTCAGAAGGCTTATGGGTATAGCGTTAAAATACAAAAAGCTTCTGTTTTAAAACAGAAGCTTTTTGTGGGCTAATTCGTTACTAAATTTCTAATTCAATGATAACTTTTCGAAGTGTTTTCTCGAAAATCATTTGTATTAAAAAGTAACGAATATTAACCGCCGTCTAATTTACAATTACAAACTATTGAAGCTGCAATTGTAAAGCCGTGCGTATTTGTGTTGATATGTATAGTTAAAAATCTCATTTAATCTTTTAAAGTGTATGTCGCTTTATTATTAGATGTAGAATTTTTAAAAAGGTTGCGTTCCGTGACAGTTTTTTTTTTGAATGACATGTTGATAAGTTGAAAAATTTATGATTGTATGCTGTATAAAGAAACTGTACTTTAGCAAAAAGTTAATATAAAACGGGATTTATGAGTTCAGAAAAAGAAGCAAAATTAAAAGCATTAAAGCTTACTTTAGATAAATTAGATAAAGCTTACGGTAAAGGAACCGTAATGAAATTGGGAGATAGGCCGGTTGAAGAGGTAGATGCTATTTCTACAGGTTCTTTAGGTTTAGATTTAGCTTTAGGTGTAGGTGGTTTGCCAAGAGGAAGGGTAATTGAAATTTACGGTCCTGAATCTTCTGGTAAAACAACATTGACTTTACATGCAATTGCTGAAGCTCAAAAAAAAGGTGGTATCGCAGCTTTTGTTGACGCTGAACATGCTTTTGATCGTTTTTATGCAGAGAAATTAGGGATTGATGTAGATAATTTAATTATTTCGCAACCTGATTATGGGGAACAAGGATTAGAAATTGCAGAAAATTTAATTCGTTCTGGAGCAATTGATATTATTGTAATTGATTCAGTAGCGGCATTAACGCCAAAAAGTGAAATTGAAGGTGAAATGGGTGATTCTAAAATGGGATTACATGCTCGTTTAATGTCGCAAGCATTAAGAAAGCTTACTGGTGCAATAAGTAAAACGAATTGTACAGTGATTTTCATTAACCAATTAAGAGAGAAGATTGGAGTGATGTTTGGAAATCCAGAAACAACAACAGGAGGTAATGCATTAAAATTTTATGCTTCAGTTCGTTTGGATATTAGGAGATCTACTCAAATTAAAAATAGTGATGGAGCAGTTATTGGGAATAAAACAAGAGTTAAGGTTGTTAAAAACAAAGTAGCTCCGCCTTTTCAATTGGCAGAATTTGATATCATGTATGGGGAAGGAGTTTCTAAAGTAGGTGAAATTATTGATATTGGAGTAGAGTTTAATATTGTTAAAAAGAGCGGTTCGTGGTTTAGCTACGGTGATACTAAACTAGGTCAAGGAAGAGATGCTGTGAAAAACTTACTTAAAGATAATCCTGAATTAATGGAAGAGTTAGAAGAGAAAATTGTTACTGCAATAGCAGAAAAAGAATAACAAACTGACCTTTTATAAAACTAAAAAAACCTGGTTATTCCAGGTTTTTTTAGTTTTATACGCAACCTTTTGTAACTTTATGCATCTATGAAGTAGGGGTTTAAGAGAAATATAGATTAAATAAAATATGAAAAAATACATTTTAATACTATTAACAGCATTTTTTATGTGTAGTTGTAGTTCGGACGATGAAGCAAATGCAACTACAGCTAGTTATGAAATGTTGCCGATAGAGAGTATTCAATTGCCTAGTGAGTTTGTTTTAAATGAAGAATACGATATCGATTTTACATTTATACGGCCTACAGAGTGTCATGCATATCAAAGTGTGTTTTTTGTAGCAGAAAATGAAACACGTACCCTAGCAGTGAATAGTATTATTTATATAAACCCGAGTTGTGAGGTTCTAACAGAGAATAATGTTGCAGCTCAATCATTTAAATTCAAAGCACTGTACAATCAAACATATATTTTTAGAATATGGAAAGGAATTGATGATTTAGGAGAGGAATTATATGATGTTATTGAAGTGCCAGTTATTAATTAGTAAAAACCTGTTTTAAAGCAATGAGTTTAGAGCAGCTCATCATAAAATGTAAAAAGAATAATAGAAAAGCACAAGGAGAATTATATAGCTTGTATGCAAGTAAGCTATTTACCTTATGTTTAAAGTATTCTAAAAGTTATGCAGAGTCGGAAGATAATTTGCAGGATGCTTTTGTGACTATATTCAGCAAAATAAAGCAATATAGTGGAGAGGGTTCTTTTGAGGGTTGGATGAAGCGGATAGTTATAAACACAGCCTTACAATGTTATCGAAAAGCAAGTGTTTTAGATGTAATTAAAGATGATGTTTTAGAAGAAGAGGTAGTAGAAGTTGAAGTAGATCAAGTTCCGTTAGAATTTTTGTTAACAATTATTCAGGAGTTACCTGATAAATATCGGTTGGTGTTTAATTTGTACGTGCTAGATGGTTTTTCGCATAAAGAAATAGCAGAGATGTTAAATGTTTCAGTAGGAACTTCAAAATCTAATTTATCAAGAGCAAGAGGGATATTGAAAGAAAAAATTGAAGAAAATGAGTTTAAAAACAAAAAAACTCCTTGAAAATGGGCAATAAAAAAAATATAGATAGATTGTTTCAGGAGCAGTTCAAAAATTTTGAAGTGAGTCCAAATGATGCAATATGGGAAAACATTCAATCTAAGTTAGAAGAGGATAGGAAACGAAATAAAAAGGTTCCTATTTGGATGAAAATTAGTGGTATTGCTGCCTCATTATTGTTGCTTGTTGCAATAAGTGTTACTTTTTTATCTACGGATGATATTAAAAACAAAATTGTTGATGTTTCTGAAGATGAAAATTCAATAATTAAAAATGTTTCGAATACGGATACGAAAGAAAGTGCATCTGAAATTATAGTAAATAAAAAAACGACTACTCCTTTGGTGTATTCAAATAGTAGCGACTTGAAAAATGAGTTGTTGGAGAAAGAATCAAGTGCGTTCAAAAATAAACAATTAGGGGGTTCTGAAATCATGGGTTCTAGCGTTGTTAATTCAGGTGGTGTAAAAGTGAATGAAAATCCACAATTGAATAAAGGGACCTTTGTAAAAAATGATACAGATGTTGCTAATAATAACACTAATTCAATTTTGAAAGAATCGTCTTTTGATAAGAATTCAAATGTTTTAAGGAATGTTGCTGTTGTTCAGAATTCAACACTGTTAAAAACAGAAAAAAAGATTTCAGAGTTAAATACTATCAACCCAGATGGTGTAAATGTGTATGATAATTCACAATTGAATAAAGATGCCTCTATAAAGCATGGTACAGAGGTTACTAATAATATCACTAAATCAATGGTGAAGGAATCGTCTTTTAATAAGAATTCAAACGTGTTAAGGAATGTTGCTGCTGTTCAGAATTCAACATTATTAAAAACAGAAAATAAGCTTTCAGAATTAAGTGTTAGTGATGAGGGAAAAATAAAAGAAAATAGGCAGATAGCTAATAATAAAGTTGGTTTTGATGAAGGAAATAATCAATTCAATTCATCAAACAGAACTGATAAAGTAATGGCTAAAAAGTTTAAAGATGGAATTGAGACTATAGGAAATAATAAACTAAGTAATATAGATAATAATAATAATAATAATGGTAAGGAAAACCCTTCCGATGATAATAATGAAAATACGAATCTTGTTACTGGTAATGTAACAGATTTAGAACTTATTGAAAACGATTCTAACAATATTGATTCAAAAAGTTTGGTTACTTCTTCCGGATCTGAACTTGATAAAGAAAAGAGTAATGAGGTGGAAGATTCAGAAGAGCAAGAACAGCCTGTAGAAAAAACAATTGAAGAAGCTGTTGCTGAGCTGAAAATAGAGGAAGACAAAAATAAAGATGATGATGATGAGGAGGATATTGCTTTTAATAAATGGAAAATAGCTCCTAATATTGCTCCAGTCTATTACAATAGCTTAAGTGGTGGCTCTCCTATAGATAGTCAACTAGCGGCAAATAAGAAAAAAGGGCAGTTGACAACTAGTTATGGTTTAGGTGTTGGTTATGCGGTAAATAAGCGACTGACTATCCGTACGGGGCTTAATAAAGTAGAGTTGGGGTATGATACTCAAGATGTAGCTATTAACTCATCTCCTGAAACATCGGGGGGGCCAAGAATAAAGAATATTAATTTAACTCCTGGTGCTGAATCGTTAAATATTGTAAGTTCAACTAATTTTTCAGTTGCTCAAATTCCATCATCATTTTCGTCACTTTTTGATTCAAGTTTAAATCAGCGATTTGGGTATTTGGAGGTTCCTTTGGAGTTAAGCTATAAAGTGTCCGACAAAAAAATGAAAATAAATGTAATTGCTGGTGTAAGTACTTTTTTCTTGAATAAAAATGAAATATACACGGAAACAAATGGAAAAACAACATTTATTGGTGAGGCTAATAATTTAAATAAAATGAGTTATAGTACAAATTTTGGTTTTGGTTTTAATTATAAAATAGCGAAAGCATTCAATTTTAATTTTGAGCCAATGTTTAAATATCAGTTAAATGCTTTTAGTAATGATTCGGGTAATTTCAAGCCTTATATACTAGGGGTGTATTCGGGATTCAGTTATAAGTTTTAAGTTGGTTAATTTTAGCATGATTGTGTCAGGCTAAACGAAAAAGACACCCTTTATAAGGGTGTCTTTTGGTTTTTAGTGTGGTTAAGGTAATTCGTTATACATTTTTAGTTCGTTGTATATTAAGTCTCTAGTATGGTTTTTTAGTGTATTTCTCGATGATAAATCTAAACTTTCAGTAGGAATAGGTTTATGTATAGTGACTCTCATTTTTCCTGGGGATCCACCAGCTAAAAAATCATAAGGAAACCTTTTTAAGTTATCGGCAAAAGTCATTGGTACTATTGGTATTTGATGTTCGATAGCTAGTCGAAAGGCACCGTTTTTAAATTCGCATACCAAGTCGCAATCGTCAAAAACACCACCTTCGGGGAAAATACATATACTTAATCCAGAATTTAATCTTTTTTGAGCCCGATTAAAAACGTCTTTCTTGCTTTTTGTACTGTTTCTGTCGACAAGGATGCAGGTTCTTTTGTAGAAAAATCCAAAGAGGGGGATTTTTGCTAGCTCCTTTTTTCCAACAAACACAAATGGATTTTTTTCTACCGCAAGCATCAACATAATATCTGTCATTGAACTATGGTTAGCTACAAACATGTAACTTTTTCCGAAAACTATTTCCTGTTCTTTTTTGAGTTTGACGCGAAACCCCATTCCGAATAGTATGATTTTAGCCCAAATTCTTGCTAGTTTGAAGAAGTACGGATATAGTTTATCGCTTGCTGAAGTAATAAGTAGCCCTGGGAATAGTATTAGTATTGGTAATGCTATTAAAAGGTAGAACCAAATTCTGTATGCTATTCGTCCTATGTAAATGAATATTTTCAAATAAAATGCTTTAAGTTTCAAAAATAACTTTTTTATGACTGTTGCTTTCAATAAATTTACCTAAATTTTTTTGAAGAGCATTATGGCTAGAGTTTTAACGGGAGTACAAAGTACTGGTACACCACATTTAGGAAATTTATTAGGGGCGATAATTCCGGCTATTAATATGGCAAATGACCCAACTAATGAAGCGTATTTGTTTATTGCGGATATGCATTCATTAACACAAATTAAAAATGCAAAAGCGTTGAGAGAAAACACCTATTCAACTGCTGCAGTATGGTTAGCTTTTGGGCTGGATGTTAATAAGACGATATTTTACAGACAAAGTGATATTCCTCAAGTAACGGAGCTTTCGTGGTATTTAAACTGTTTTTTTCCGTTTAAACGATTAGAGCTAGCTCATTCATTCAAGGATAAAGCTGATAGGTTAGATGATGTAAATGGAGGTTTGTTTACGTATCCTATGCTTATGGCTGCAGATATTTTATTATATGATGCTGAACTTGTTCCTGTGGGGAAAGATCAAATGCAGCATTTAGAAATGACAAGAGATGTTGCGTCGCGCTTTCATGCGCAATTAGGGGATGCCTTTGTGTTGCCTCAAGCCAAAGTTCAAGAAGATACGATGTATGTTCCTGGGACAGATGGTGTGAAAATGAGTAAGAGTAAAGGGAATATTATTAACTTGTTTCTTCCAGATAAGCAATTGCGTAAACAAGTAATGAAAATTGCTACGGATAGTACGCCATTGGAAGAGCCGAAAAACCTAGATACCTGTAATTTATTTGCCTTATATAAGTTAGTGGCTAGTGAGGAGCAAATAGCAGAAATGCGTGAAAATTATGAAAAAGGAGGTTATGGGTATGGTCATGCCAAACAAGCTTTTTTTGAAGTGCTAATAGAAAAATATGCTAAGGAGCGAGCGTTGTATAGTCATTATATGAATAACCTTCCTGAAATTGATGCTGCTTTGAAGATTGGAGCGAATAAAGCTGCAGGTACTGCTAATGTTGTATTGAAGCGTGTAAGAGAAAAATTAGGGTTTTTGTAAAACTAATTGAAGAGTCACAAATATGTTTTGTGTTTGTGGCTTTTTCTTAAAAGAGAATTTTACTCTTTTTCTATTTTATGTTGCAAAGCAAAGAAGGCACGTTTAGATGCTTTTTCTTCTGCTTTTTTCTTGGAAGTAGCTCTTCCTTTTGCAATTACTTTATCGTCGATACGAAGTTTTACAGCAAAGTGTTTGATGTTGTCGTTTCCAGTATCATCATACACTAAGTATTTAAACACTTTCTTTTCTTTTTGACACCATTCAATAAGTAAGCTCTTGTAGCTTATTACTTTACCTTCAAGTCTTTCTATGTCTACGTAAGGTACTATAACACTATCATAAATAAATTTTTCACAACCTTTGTATCCTCTGTCTAAAAAGATTGCTCCAACAAGTGCTTCAAATACATTTCCATGAATATTGTCGCCAAAATTAACTTTACTCATTTTACTATTAAGTAATTCTAGTAAGCCTAAATCTTTACCTAATTCATTTAAATGTTCTCTACTTACAATTTTTGAGCGCATTTTGGTTAAGTATCCTTCGTTTCCGTGGGGAACTTTATTAAATAAAAATTCTGCAATGACAGAACTTAGCATGGCGTCGCCTAAGAATTCTAGTCTTTCATAGCTAATAATATTTCCTTTTTCATCTTTTTTGTTAGAAGATCGATGCGTGAACGCTTTTTCAAAATGGGAAATATTGGATGGTTTAAAGCCAATTATCTTGCTGACTTTAACAAAAAAATTCCCGCCTTCATTAGAAGCTCGGGAATTGAATATTTTACGAATGATTCTTTTCATTCAATAGTTTAGTCTAATTTTTTAAACAGTACACATGCGTTATGTCCACCGAATCCAAATGTATTACTCATGACTACATTAAGTTCTCTTTTCTGAGCTTTGTTAAGTGTTAAGTTCAATTTGTTGTCTATGTTTTCATCATGAGTTTCATGGTTAATTGTAGGAGGAACTATTCCGTGCTTCATAGCTAATATGGAAGCAATAGCTTCAATAGCGCCAGCAGCACCTAATAGGTGGCCTGTCATAGATTTTGTTGAGTTGATGTTTAGGTTGTATGCGTGATCTCCAAAAACACTTTTAATTGCTTTTGATTCTGCAATATCACCTAATGGTGTTGATGTACCATGCATATTGATGGCGTCAACATCTGTTATTGATAGTCCTGCATCTTCAATACAGTTTGTCATAACAAGTTTTGCTCCCAATCCTTCAGGATGTGGTGCAGTCATATGATGTGCGTCGGCAGATAAACCACCTCCAGCAAGTTCAGCGTAAATTGTTGCGCCTCTTGCAATTGCATGTTCGTATTCTTCTAATATTAATGCTCCTGCTCCTTCGCCTAAAACGAAACCATCTCTATTAGCATCAAAAGGTCTTGATGCTGATTGAGGATCGTCATTTCTTGTTGATAAGGCATGCATTGCATTAAACCCACCCATTCCTGATTCTGTTACTGCTGCTTCTGAACCTCCTGAAACTATAACATCAGCTTTTCCAAGCCTAATATAGTTCATGGCGTCTATCATAGCGTTAGCTGAAGATGCGCAAGCAGATACAGTTGTAAAGTTGGGTCCTCTAAATCCGTATTTTATTGATATGTGCCCTGGAGCAATATCTGCAATCATTTTAGGAATGAAAAAAGGATTGAAACGAGGAGTTCCATTTCCTGTAGCAAAATCGCTTACTTCTTTTTGAAAAGTGTCAATTCCACCTATTCCAGCTCCCCAAATAACTCCAACTCTGTCTTTGTTTACTTTTTCTAGATCTAATCCAGAATCTACAATAGCTTCATCAGAAGCTACCATAGCATATTGTGCATAGATGTCTAATCTTCTTGAAAACTTACGATCCATAAAGTCAGTAACTTTAAAATCTTTAAGCTCACAAGCAAACTTTGTCTTGAAATGGGTAGTATCAAAGCGAGTAATAGGGGCAGCGCCACTTTTACCACTCACCAATGCATCCCAATACTCTTGAATATTGTTCCCTATTGGAGTAAGTGCTCCAAGGCCTGTAACTACAACTCGCTTTAATTCCATATTTAAACTTCTTTTATTTTGCTCCTTCTATGTAAGTAATAGCTTGACCTACAGTTGCAATGTTTTCTGCTTGATCATCTGGAATTTGAATATCGAATTCTTTTTCGAATTCCATAATTAATTCAACAGTATCTAATGAATCTGCTCCTAAGTCGTTTGTGAAACTTGCTTCTACAACAACTTCGTT
>Ga0209396_1001895_pt1 | contig 22497 bp, 23 predicted proteins | sample GOMGulsemesocosm_6_FD_184638 | JGI IMG/M metagenome (GOLD analysis project Ga0209396, IMG submission 184638) | Methane-oxidizing microbial communities from mesocosms in the Gulf of Mexico - GOM8C Gulf of Mexico (SPAdes) (version 2) | ecosystem: Environmental > Aquatic > Marine > Cold seeps... | reverse complement strand
CCAATAGAAGTCACCATAAAATCGACGGGCATTGTGGCTTAATGAGTCGAGAGATTCAAGCCGCTGGGGAAATAAATTCGTTAGTTTTGCCAGGCCATGAACAAACAGGATTTCAACACCCTCACGCATAATCATGGTAAGGTCATTTTTACCTTTCGAGCCATAAATATCACGACATTAACGGCATTACCTACAGATAACCTATGAACCAATCTCAGCTACTCGCACTGTTAAGCCAAACTGAAAAGAAAGCCGTTTATTTCGGCCCACAGGGTTTTGTCCTAGCCTCGTCAGAAAACGAACTGGAAACCTATCAGCAGGGTTTCGGCGTTCACTCTGACGGCACCATTTTATCGAGCAACAAGGCCGGAGACTGGCAACAAAGCTGGCTTGTTTTTGCCATTGATACCGAACTGGGCGATCCTTATTTTGTTGATCGCAACGACCAACAACTGCCTGTTTATACGGCCATTCAGATTGAAGGCTTATGGCAATCCGAGCTCGTTGCGTCGTCGCTGAACGGCTTCATGGAGTGCCTGGCATTGCTATTCAAATATGGAAATCAGCAAAACGCGTTATTTGTGCCCGATGAAACAACCCTCGCAGATAAAATAGTATTGGGGCGACTCAGTGATAGCCTCATCAAAACCTCTGGCTGCACGGACTTCTGGGTTTTATTTTTTGAATGCTACTTCGACTGGTTGCAAGACGATGACTGATAACCAAGCCAATGATCCTCTGCATGGCGTTAAGCTGGAGCAAATAGTTACAAAACTGGCCGACCATTACGGCTGGCAAGAGCTGGCGCAACGAATCAACATTAATTGCTTTAAGAGCGATCCGACGGTTAAATCCAGCCTGAAGTTTCTGCGTAAAACGCCCTGGGCCAGAGGAAAGGTTGAGCAGCTGTACGTCACTACTTTTTCAGAGCAAAGCCCGTGGGGCCAATCATAATAATGCGTTAACAGACCTTTAAAATCTCATAAATACAACGGAGCGTCGCCTTAAGAGTTAACAGGAACCAGTTGGAAAATGCCGCTAAACAAGGAGTTATCTCCTCAGATCAAGCTGACGCGCTGCTCGACTATCTGTAAAGCTAGCCCGACACCGGCCCCGCCTTCACCTTTACCAACATTCTTTATTATTTTGGCGGGCTGATTGCCATCGGCGCCATGACACTGTTTATGAACCTTGGCTGGGAGGCCTTTGGCGGCCGGGGCATTTTCTTTATCTCGATGGGCTATGCTGGCATTGGGCTGATGCTAACGAAAAAGTTTCAGCGTTCAGGTTACGCAATCCCTGCAGGAATTTGTGCCGCCTTTGTGGTGGCTATCACGCCGTTTGCCATCTACGGACTTCAGGAGGCCATGGGCTGGTGGCCCGACGATACAACTGATATTCAGCTCATTACCATGTCTAATAAGCCTTAAGGGACGGATGCTAATTGTGTTCAATCACCATCGTGAGCACTATTTGCCTTTGATCTGCTGATAAACCTCAGCACTACCATCCTTGCCAATCAACATGACGGAATAATCATCATAACGATCACCCATTTCCATGCCCGGGCTGCCAATCGGCATTCCGGGTACCGCTAAGCCAATTGCGCCCTCTGGCGGGTTATCCAAAAAGCGTTTTATCAGGTCAGCAGGTATATGGCCTTCAAAAACATAACCCTGATTTGACACGGCGGTATGACAGGACTGAACAGAGGGTGAGATACCGTGCTGCTGTTTAATTGCGTTCAAATCAGAGGGGTGGTGAATCAGAGTTTTGAAACCTTCACCTTCAAGATGATCAATCCAACCTTCGCAACAACCACAGGTTGGGCTTTTATAAACAGCCAGTGTCAGCCCCGTTGTTTTTGGGGCTTCAGGTGCTGCGCTTTTAGACGGCTCATGGCTTTCGGAACAGGCCATCAAACTCACGAGAAGACTCGTAGCAAATAACCAAGACACGGTTTTAAATACAAATTTCATAAACGCTCCAGACAAAAATCTTTAAATCAACAAAAACGGTATCAGGGATATGACCAGCATTGATTGGACGGGGCCGAATAAAAGCACGACCTAATCTACTTTACAATGATGTTTATGCTCAACGCTTGTGACCCTGCGAGCAGTGATTAATTCGTTAAGATCAGAGCTATTAATTTGTCGATCCAAAAAACAGATCAACAACATCTAATTATTCAATTTTCCTAATAGGAAGGCGCTATGTATTCTTTATCTCAATCACACAGCAGCATTCATCAAAACACCGGAGAGATAACATGCCATCAACAGCCCCTAACGTCACATTCAAAACTCGCGTGCGTAACGAAGCGCTGGGTGGGCCAAACCCCTTTGAATGGAAAGACCTGAACAGCGACGAAATATTCAAAAACAAGAATGTTGTGCTGTTCTCTCTGCCGGGCGCCTTTACTCCCACCTGCTCCACGTCACACCTGCCGCGCTATGAAGAGCTCTATGAAGAATTCAAAGCACAGGGCGTAGATGCAGTGGTCTGTTTATCAGTAAACGATGCCTTTGTGATGTACCAGTGGGGTAAAAGCCAGAATGCAGAAAACGTCTTCCTGTTACCCGACGGCAATGCAGAATTCACCCGCAAAATGGGCATGTTGGTAGAAAAGACCAACCTTGGCTTTGGTCAGCGCAGCTGGCGTTATTCGATGTATGTCGAAAATGGCGAGATTAGGCAACTGTTCAGCGAAGCTGGTTTTGAAGATAATTGTGAAACAGATCCCTTTGAAGTATCCGATGCTGACACAATGCTGAACTATTTGAAAAACCACTAACGCCCTCTCTTGGGGGAGCAACGACTAAATTACTCCCCCAAGATTTAAGTGCCCACTGAATAGCGTTCAGGGTGCGGGCTAATACTTCTCATAAATAAGAAACATTGGAATACAGTGATTCTTGATGGCACGATTCCGGTCAATGAAATAGAGCGTATGACTGATCGTTCCTATGGTTTAGTTGTGAAAGGCCTCAAAAAAGCAGAGCGACAAGCACTGGAACTGCGTTATTCAAAAGAGCCGCTATACTGGTAACGGCCGCCTAACTCAGCAGCAGAACCATACCTCTGTTCTGCGCCACATAACGACCTCTCCAGCTTTGACCAAAATATAAAGATGACCTCTTTATTCTAGCTTGGCTAGTTTATGGCATGTACAATCGCTTTTTTGATTTGAATAGTACAAATTGAAACGAGCGTGATTAAACGCATGCCAAAAACAGCCAAATCATGGATAAGAAACGTCGTTAAACAATGCAGCTTCGTAAGATATCTGAACGCAGTAAACTAATTATAGTTGGCATCATCATGTCGCTTATTTTAGTACTACCTCAGATTAATTCAGATAATCACACCCCAATTGTTTCACTTGAAACAAGCATAGAGCGTCACTTATCTCTTGGCTTTGAAGCGCCAGACAACGTACCTCATGCTCATGAAAACGGCACACACGAAGAGGCTCTTTTAGAGCATCAGCACGACGGTCACAATAGTGCCGATCATACACACAGCCCTCTTTATATTTCGTCGCAAAATAGTTGGTCTGAGCCTAACCGCGTAACTGAATCCATTGAATATATATTTAGCCACACCTCTCCAACCCCATTTCTCTGGCAGCGCCCTCCTAAGTTAACCCTCGACTCTTAAATTGGCCGCTATTTGCGGCACTATTTCTTTTAAGAATTAAGTGAGTTTAATTATGAATATATCTGTTAATTCAGAAGGTGTACTGCTACCTGTCTGGCAGAGACGGCTGGGGTTCGCTCTATTGGGGCTTCTGTGTCTGATTCTCTACCCAGAATCAGCCATAGCGCACGGGGTTACCGCGGGTGACCAAGGTTACATCCAGGAAATTACCGGCATAAACCTATTGCCCTTCACCTATTTGGGCGCCAAGCATATGGTGACCGGATACGATCATTTACTGTTCTTATTCGGGGTGATCTTTTTCCTCTACAAACTGCCCCACATCGCCATTTACGTCAGTCTATTTGCAATTGGGCATTCGTCTACGCTGTTGCTGGGCGTTTACTTTAACGTCCCTGCAAACGCTTACGTAATCGATGCGATTATTGGTTTATCTGTGGTTTATAAGGCACTGGATAACCTTGGTGCCTATCAACGTTGGTTTGGCTGCCAGCCGAACACTAAAGTGGCAACACTTGTGTTCGGGTTCTTTCATGGGTTCGGTTTGGCCACCAAGATACAACAGTTTGAAATTTCACCCGATGGCCTGCTGCCTAATCTCCTTGCCTTTAATGTTGGCGTTGAGCTTGGCCAGTTACTGGCACTAGGTACCATCTTAATTTTTATGGGCTTCTGGCGGTGTCACCCTAATTTTTTCAAACACGCTTATACAGCGAATGTGTTCCTGATGGGGGCCGGCTTTATCCTGGTTGGCTTCCAACTAACTGGGTACTTCGTTGCTTAGCAAAAGCTGAATTGAATTCAAAATTATGATTGAGGTTTCTATGCACAATACTGATTTACCTGCTCGTGAAGAGCTACCCTCCAGCTGTGAGCTGATACGCTCAACGCTAATCGCCGCTGTTGTTGCAGTAGCGCTATTGGTTACAACTATTCTGCCAGCGGAATACGGAATAGACCCTAGTGGAATCGGAAGGCTGTTAGGTCTCACCAAAATGGGAGAAATAAAATCATCGCTTGCGAAGGAGGCTTCACAGTCTGATGAGACAACAGCTATGCCTGGCTCAAAGGCACAGGCTGAAGTCATTGAATCATCAGTTAAGTCGCCTTCAACCGAGGTACCGACAAGCCTTTCTTCTAACAAATCAGAGCCATCAGTAGTTGCTTCCGGTTTGTCCCACCAAAGAAGGTTTACCCTCAAACCGGGTAGTGCAACTGAAATCAAACTTCGAATGAAAAAGGGTGCAAGCGTCTCTTTTGAGTGGAGTACAAAAGGCGGCGACGTCAATTTTGACACCCACGGTGATTCGTCAGAAATCGGCTACTACGGCTATGGAAAAGGACGACAAGTTGCTGGCGATAATGGGGAGCTTGTAGCTGCTTTTGACGGCAACCATGGCTGGTTTTGGCGCAACCGTTCTGAAAACGACGTAACCATAACGCTCAGAACCAAAGGCAACTACCTATCGATTGATCGCAAGATCTAAAAGCCAGCCCCGTCCTCACTGTGGGAGGGGGTTTATGGCTAACGATAACCTGCCTTTACTGACAGAAGGAGTTTGAAATCATGATGTATTACATCATAAAGGTTGCCTTTTCGGCTGGCCTCATTGTGCTTATTTCAGAGATCGCCAAAAAGACTCCGATTGTTGCAGTTTTGTTCGCGTCTATTCCCTTTATTTCGGTGTTTGCCATGATTTGGCTCTATGTCGAAACCAAAGACATTTCACGAATCAGTGAATTTTCCAGCGGCATCTTTTGGTTGACCATACCATCCGTGGCTTTGTTTGCGGCGTTACCAATACTGCTGAAAATGAACGTGAATTTTTATGTCGCAATGGGACTAGCTATATCACTTACCGTGGTGTGTTACCTAGTAATGCTGATGCTTCTTAAACAATCCGTATTTGAATAATAAAATTGAAAATTTAACGCTTAATTTTGCGTAATTTACTTTGAAGGAAATTTCATGAAACACCTGATACTTGTAACGAAAATTCTTTTATTAACAAGCGCTATCGGCCTAATGACGGGCTGTGGTGAAGGGGCTAATCATGGCGAAGGGAGTGGTATTAACGAACATGGACACAGTCATGACTAAAGGTCTTAACTTTTTGTATTTAATTACGAAGGACTAACTGGAAAGGCCTTTGTTGCCAATCTTAATTAGTCAAAAAGCCCTCCCGAGGAAACTCTGGAGGGCACCTAACCTAGACTGACTTCTGCATGATGCGATGACATATTGAACAAGCCAATAGTCCACCCACAATACCAGCCAGATGAGATTGAGGATAAGCTGGCCAACCGGAAACAACCAATAGAGTACTTTGCAGACCACATTCCCAGATAACTTTTCCTAAACAGACCAACAAAGGTATCACACCGAACAATCCTTTATTACTCTGCCAATGCATCCATAAAGCCAGTGTTAATGGCGCAAACAACAATCCCGACAATCCGCAATAATAGAGCAACGGTGACCAGGGTGAGAGTAATAAGCCATTAACCATCACAAAGCCTGTCAGCAAGGCAATCAACAACAGCTTCAGTGACTTCACTTCCAGATAATAACCGACGCAGAAAAAGGCCAACGCGTCCCACCACAAGTGGTCTAAACTGCTGTGCACTAGATGTCCAGTTATCAACCGCCACCACTCACCTTGATCAATAGCTACCCGATCAAAACAAAACATCATTAACGCATCTGTCGCCAGTGACAACATCACCGAACATAAAGTAAACGCTAATGTGAACCACGGAACCGTCAGCCCCGCTGTCCTCTTCCCCCAGTCGAGCCAGGGAAAGAGAACAGTGCTTTGCACAGGGTTATGTTGTGCTGGGTTCAGCATGGCTAAGCGGCTTTATCGTTAACAACAGCGGTTGCTTTGCTCCGATAAACACCTAGCCCCACTAAAGCGATCAACAGTAATGTCCACGGCCCGATGGCTCCACCACCTGAGCTAAGTCCAGCGCTTGGTTTATTAAACATGGGTTGTGATTGATCCACACGATTAGTTTGTACCGGTTGCTGCTGACGTTGTTCACGCGCGGCCTGCTCCATTAAAACACGGGCCTGATTGTTTCGCGCAATACCCAATTGCTGGAATTGCTCATCAGTCACCACAATCATTGAGGTGTAATCCGTCACTAAACCATACTCAAGAGCAACATCAGTTATAGCCTGTTCCTGATCAGCATTAGCCCCAAAATAGTCCATTTGTGCCTGCAAACGTTCAATCTCAGCAAAAGCCCATAAACGTTCCAGCTCGGGGTTGCGTGTATTCATTTCCGGAAAGATCACGCGGGTTTTATACTGGCGAGTTTCTCCACCGACGGTCCCTGTTAATTGCACATCAACCTCACCAGCCTGCCAATAATGACCAAACACAATAAGCTGCTGGCCACGGTATAAACTGCCTATGGTTAGCGGTGTTACATCAGCGACACGCTGGCCTTTAATTTTCAGCTCCACATCACGCAATGACTGGTGCGTCATTTTGCTGGTAGCGAGCATCAATTGACCGACAATGTCATCGGCATTGGATACAGCCATGGAAAAGCCATTGGATACGTTTGTCATGCTCTGTAACAAAGGCTTATTAGCGCTATTACCCATGATGAAGGTAAACAGACGAACATCCCGCTGCTCAAGTAACTTGATAAACGCCTTTTTTTCTGTGGTGCCGACATTCGCAACGCCATCGGTAACCAGAATAATAGCCGCGCTGCGATCTGAATCCAGCGTGTTAAGACCCATTTTTAATCCAGCATACAGGTTAGTACCACCTTTAGGTTGAAAGCGTTCCAGCTGGCTCAATACGCTATTAATTGACTGATCACTAGTCGTTTGAAAACCTCCACTAAAGTCCGTGGCGTTGTTGTTGAACATCACAATACGAAAACGATCCTGAGGTTTTAATTTACCTAACCCCTGACGCACACCTTCAACCAGCGTTGCATATTTACCCTGCATGGATCCTGAAATATCCAGAATGAACACCCAGTCTCGTCCAGCATTAAGTGGCGCCAAATCATCACCCGGCGTTAAGGTCATCATGAAGGTGCCTTTTGCTTTGGCCCCTGTTTTCGAACTAGCCTCCTCTTCAGGCTGTGCTCGATAAGCCACTAGATCCAGCGAAGCAGGTAAATTCTGAGCATGCCGCCAATACACAAGAATGTCCTGATCCAGCGTAGCAACGGGAGTTACGGGTACTAGCGAAGGCTTACTCTCTTCAGGCAAGGCGCCTTGTTCTCCAGGCTCACCAGCCACAGCATTTAATGTTACGGACTGGTTGCTTAAAGAAAGCTTCCATTCCTTATCGTTTATCTGCTGAATCTGAGCATTGGGATGATTAGGCAAACGAAGTGCGTCAATTGGGTAACTGGAACGAAAGGTCAGATCAAAGCTGAATTGCTCAAGCACCTGTTCATTACGCTCCCAGAAAGCCAGGCGAACCTCGTCCACCCCACCTTCTTCCAATGGATAAACATAGCGACCAATACCAGTATCCACATGGGCGGGCTGTAAATACACCAGACGGATTCTGACATCACTTTGCGGTGCCAGCGACGCGATACTGATATCAAAGGTTTTGTAAGCATCCTTTTCAACTAATGCTGCCTTCTGTCCCGCCTGTTTTTGTTGTTCATAGACTTCGCGCGCGCGTTGTTTCTCGACCACTTCACCAATAACTGGTTTGCCATTTATCCAATAAATAAACTCACCGACGGCAGCTTTATCCGGCACCGGGAAAGAATAAATAGCTTCCAGGGTTTGCGAGTGAGGGTTATGAAACACCTGTTCGACCGTGGTGGTGGCGTAACCATCTTCGATCACCACGTCCACATGGTGTTGGCGAATTTGTAAATCGGGCAGCTGACTATTGGCCGGTTTTAATAACCCCGCTGCTGCCACTGAGTTTGATAATGCAAGGGCCACAGCTATGAAAGCCGCGCCCAATAATCGTGAAATTCTCATCGCAATCTCATCCTTTTTTCAAATGAATAACGTGTTGCGAGAAGAAGTTTGGCAGTGAAATAAACGCTAGAAAAGAGTCTTGAACGAAGTCGCATTGGGTGCGACAGTAGGTAGCGAATAATGAAACTTTAGTGTGAATTAGCTTTAGAACTTATCTAACAAATCACTTTAAGAAATAGAGGTATCTATATATTTAAAAAGCGTTTAATGCAGGTAAAACTAGCTGCTTTTCCTGAGTCCTTCAAACAAACTGTACTGCCATTGCCGCATAGCAAGCACTACGGTTGTACCAAAACGTTGGTCAATTGGTAAACCTTTATCCTCATGATTCAGACTATCGAATTCATTCGCTAACCGTTGAATTTTCTTCTGGAATTCCAGGTTGCTGTTGTTGGACAACAGACCATTAAGCACCACCAGTTTTTCATGCTCTTTATTAAATCGAGAACTAAAAAAATCCTGTTGTACCTTTTCATGGAAAAACTTTTGAATTGGGCCGTTAGGTAGCCAATTAAAATTAGCGGCCACTTTAAGTTTGATTCGATTACCCGGCATCAACTCGATGATTTTCAGGCGATCGAGTTGGGCGAGTTTTTGAATGCATTCCGTTTCTTTAATTTCATAACGTTGCAAAATATCCAGATAGCTATAACCATTGATAACACAGACTGCTATCAGCAGTAACAAGATATCCGCGGCAATCTCTTTTTCCTGAGCGTCAGTAAGTTGTGAAATATGCTGCTGATCCTGAGCCATCTTGCCAACAAGCTCTGAGAACTCTAATTCCAGCATGTCGCAAATCAATTCAAGCCGTTGCAGGGTAAAGTTTTCTTCGGCAAATAAACGTTTCACCGACGCTTCACTCAGCGCCAACAGTTTCGCCACATCGGCATAAGTTTTACCATGGGCTTTAAGTTGCTTTTTTAAGGTCTTAACAAGTGCATGAATTTGAGCCACGTTTTATGTCTCTGATGAAGAAGGTATCAATATACAATACTTAAAATAGCGAGCTTCGCAACTAATCATTTAAAAGTTGCGACAACTAAAGCTGCAGTTACAATACTCCCCATAACAAAAACGGACTTGCTGAAGAACAAATATGATGAAACTGCATAAGCTAACTGGCGCAATACCTTACCTGGCAATCGTCTTTCTAAATGCCTTTGTGGATCTGGGTCATAAGATCACCATCCAAAACACCATCTTTAAAGTCTACGATGGTGACACGCAGGTCATCCTAACCGCCATCGTGAATGGCTTGATCCTGCTACCCTTTATTCTGCTATTTAGCCCAGCCGGTTTCATTGCCGATAAATACCCTAAAAGCCGAGTTATTCGAACCGCTGCCTGGATTGCCGTCGGTCTCACCTCAGCGATCACCTATTGCTATTATCAAGGCTGGTTCGTGGCCGCCTTTGCCATGACCTTCCTGCTGGCTATGCAATCGGCTTTCTACTCACCCGCCAAATACGGCTATATCAAGTCGATGTTTGGTAAGGATAACCTCGGCCAAGCCAACGGCCATGTTCAGGCTGTCACCATCTTTGCCATTTTATTTGGCACCTTCGCTTTTTCTATTTTATTTGAATCCTGGTTCCCAGCCGACTCAACGGATCCAGCCAGCATTTTGAAGGCCATTGCGCCCATTGGCTGGTTATTGATGATTAACAGCCTTTTTGAGTTGATGCTGACCTATCGTTTACCGCAACTTGAAGCCGTCGATACGCAGGCCAAATTCAATTGGAACGACTACCTGAAAGGCCGCATGGCCTCAAAAAACCTTAAGTCAGTGATCAACCGGGATGTCATCCGTCTGTCGATTATTGGCTTAGCGGTATTCTGGTCTGTTGGCCAGGTTATGTTGGCTGCCTTCCCCGCCTTTGCCAAGGAAACCATCGGCGTCACTAACACCATCATGATTCAAGGCATTCTGGCCGCCAGTGGCGTGGGTATTGCCATCGGTTCGATGCTGGCAGCGCGCTGGTCACGGCATCATATTGAAACCGGTTTGATTCCCGTTGGCGCCATCGGCATCTGTGTTGGTTTGTTTATGCTGCCGCATCTGGAAACCACCGCCAGCCACGCGGTGAACTATCTGTTTATCGGCATCATGGGCGGGCTGTTCATTGTGCCGCTGAATTCACTGATTCAGTTTTATGCCAGTGAACATGAGTTGGGCAACGTGCTGGCGGTTAATAACCTGTTTCAAAACCTCAGCATGATGAGCTTTTTAATCGCCACAGCGGCCTTTGCTTTGCTTGGGCTCGGCAGTAAAAACCTGTTGATTGCGACCAGCTTTATTGCCCTGATCGGCACCACCTACACGGTGTATAAACTGCCCCAAAGCATGGTACGTTTTGTACTGGGTATCGTAGTGTCACGTTTTTACCGGGTTAATGTACAGGACCTGCATAACCTCCCTGAACAGGGTGGCGTACTGTTATTAGGCAACCACATCAGCTGGGTAGACTGGGCCATTATACAAATCGCCAGCCCTCGCCCCATTCGCTTTGTGATGATTAAGAACATCTACGAACGCTGGTATCTGCAGTGGTTTTTCAAAATCTTTGGCACCATCCCCATCGAAGCCGGTGCCAGCAGCCGTAAATCTCTGGAGCGCGTCGCTGCTTTGTTGAACAAGGGCGAAGTAGTGTGCCTGTTCCCCGAAGGCAGCATCAGCCGCACTGGCCATCTGGCAGAATTTCGCCGCGGTTATGAAAGAACCTGCGAGCAGGCCAACGACGATGTGGTGATCCTGCCCTTCTACCTGCGCGGTTTGTGGGGCTCACAGTTCTCTCGCTCCTCAGCCAAACTTAAAAGCAATCGCAGCACCGGTTTGTCACGTGACATCATCGTCGCCTTTGGTGAACCACTGAGCAAAGACACCACGGCGGATGTTTTGAAAAGACGCGTATTTGATCTCTCCATCACCTCCTGGCAGGAATACGCGCAAAATCTGCCGACCCTGCCCCACGCCTGGATTGATAGCGTAAAAAGCATGGGTAATGACATGAGTATTGCTGACACGTTAAGCGATCCGCTGTCGGCCAATCAGGCGCTCACCGCCAGCATTGCCTTTTCAAAACGCATTCGCAAATTGAGTCCTGAGCAAAACGTTGGCCTGCTGTTGCCCACCAGCGCTGCGGGCGTGCTGACCAATATGGCAACACTGCTGTGTGGTAAAACAGTGGTTAACCTGAACTTTACAGCCAGTCAGGAAAGCCTTGCGGCGGCGGTGAAAGACGCTGAAATAAAAACCGTTTATACCTCGAAACGCTTCCTGAACAAACTGTCGAAAAAAGGTATTGATCTGTCGTTGCTGTTGGCGCAGGTCAAAGTCATTTATATGGAAGAACTCAAGGACGGCATCAGTAAAACTGAAATGCTGCGCACCTGGCTGACTGTTAAACTGCTACCCGCCAGTTGGTTACAACACCTGTACTGCGAGTCCCACGATGCCGATCAAACCGCTGCAATTTTATTCTCCAGCGGCAGTGAAGGCGCACCCAAGGGCGTGATGCTAAGTCACCGTAATATCATGGCAAACCTCAAACAGGTCTCCGACGTGCTGAATACCGAAGAGCGAGATGTGGTTATGGCCTCATTACCATTGTTCCACGCCTTTGGCCTGACGGTGACGCAGTTTATGCCACTGATCGAAGGTTTACCGCTGGTGTGCCACGCTGATCCCACCGACGCGCTGAACACAGCCAAAGCCATTGCCAAATATCAGGTCACCATGCTGTGTGGCACCTCGACTTTTTTCCGTCTCTATACCAAAAACAGCAAAATCCATCCCTTGATGCTCAACAGCTTACGGCTGGTGGTGGCCGGTGCAGAAAAGCTCAACCCCGATGTGCGTGATGCCTTTAAGCTTAAATTCAACAAGGACATTCTGGAGGGCTATGGCGCCACCGAAACCACACCAGTAGCAGGCGTTAATCTGCCCGATGCGCTGGACTACAGCGACTGGAAGGTTCAGACCGGCAACAAAATCGGCACCATCGGCATGCCGCTGCCCGGCTCTAATTTCAAAATTGTTGATCCCGATAGCTTTGAGGAATTGGCCACTGGCGAAGCCGGCATGATTCTTATTGGCGGCGCGCAGGTGATGAAGGGCTACCTCAACAACCCGCTCAAAACTGCCGAGGTTATTAAGGAAATTGACGGTCAACGCTGGTACGTGACGGGCGACAAGGGCCACCTGGACGCCGACGGTTTCCTCACTATCGTCGACCGTTATTCGCGTTTCGCCAAGCTGGGTGGTGAAATGATCAGCCTCAGCGCCGTTGAAGACAATGTGCGATTAGCCCTGCATGACAGCGAAACAGAGCTGGTTGCCGTTAACCTGCCCGACAGTAAAAAAGGCGAGAAAATTGTGCTGCTGTCCGCCTTACCCATCGAAGCGAATGAAGTGCGTCAAGCCATGCTGGTACACGGCTGTAATCCGCTGATGATTCCCGCTGAATATCATCACATCGACGAAGTGCCCAAACTGGGTGCAGGCAAAACAGATTTCAAAAAGGCCAAGGCCCTGGCCTTAGAACTCGTTGCTTCAGCCAAACAGGCTAACACCTGATGAAAAAAGTGATACTCGCCCTGCTACTGTTATCGGCCTCAGCGCAGGCCTTGGCCGATGACTGCGTCATCCTGCTGCACGGGCTGGCCCGCTCGGCTTCTTCGATGGAAAAGCTTCAGGTAAAACTGGAGCAAGCCGATTATCGTGTCATTAATGTCGATTACGAATCACGTAAGCACTCCGTCGCCACCTTGGCTGAACTGGCCGTTGGCGAAGGTCTGCAACAATGCCGCACTCAAAAAGCACAGCGGGTTTCTTTTATAACACACTCGCTGGGCGGCATTCTGGTACGCCAGTATCTCAACAATCACGACATTAAAGAGCTGCATCGTGTGGTGATGTTAGGGCCACCTAATCAAGGCAGCGAAGTGGTCGATACATTACGAAACATGCCCGGTTTCGAAGCCTTTAACGGCCCCGCTGGCATGCGATTAGGTACCTCCAACGCAGACATTCCAAGAAAGCTTGGCCCGGTTGATTTTGAACTGGGCGTTATTGCCGGCACACAAAGTATCAATCTGATTTTGTCCATGTATTTACCCGGTACAGACGATGGTAAGGTCACGGTTGAGAGTGCTCAGGTGGAAGGAATGAAAGACTTTATCGCCCTACCGGTCACTCATCCGATGATGATGAAAAACGCCACCGTAATCGCTCAAACATTACACTTTTTAAAGCTCGGGAAATTCAAAAAACCCAGCACCTAAAGAGCCTTTCACATAACCTGATCAATTATCACCTGCGCCCTATCAGAGCTATTGAGTGACATAAATCAAAAATCCGGCAAGCTTCATCACTGGCCATTGTTTTATAATCAGGCGTGACAGAATGCAGCCAACGCAATTAGCGCCCTCAGAGCTTGAATACTATGGATGACACATCATCTTGTTGCAGCAAAGACAAGGTTAAAACCAGCTGTTGCGACAGTGAAAAGAAAACCGAGCCTTCATGCGGCAGTAATCAAAAAAAGGTTGAGCCAAGCTGCTGTGGTTCTCAAAAAAGCAACGAGAAGAAAGTACAGCCCAGTTGCTGTGACGATACGAAAAAAGTTGATTACCTGCTGTGGTCTACCTCGATTATTATCCTCGTACTTTATACGCTTCACCTGTCATTACCTGAAACCGTCGCGTCTGTACCTTTTCTCAACATAGCATCACATGCCGTGTTCGAATTAATAAATACCCTGTGGTGGGGCATTTTGCTGGGCATGCTAATGGTCGGCATACTCAGTCATATCCCTCGTGAGTTTGTTATTTCTTTGATGGGGAAAAGCGGCACGGTATCCGGTTTGATACGCGCCACCCTGGCCGGTGTATTACTGGATTTATGTAGCCACGGCATTCTCATGGTCGCCGCCAAACTTTATGAACGTGGTGTCAGTGCCGGGCAAGTCATGGCGTTTCTAATCGCCAGCCCCTGGAATTCATTCTCACTGACCATCATTCTGATTGCCTTGATCGGCTTAAAATGGACGCTCGCCTTCATCGCATTGTCCATGCTGGTGGCGCTCATCACCGGTTTTATTTTTGACAAACTGGTCGCCAGTCAACGCCTACCCGCCAATCCAAACCAATGTGATGTTCCTGAAGATTTCCGCTTTTGGCCGCAGGCAAAAACTCGTTTTAGGGACTTCAACATAGATGGCGACTTTATAAAATCCGTTGCCAACCACTCTATCAGTGACTCAAAGATGGTGCTGCGCTGGATATTTTTGGGCGTGCTGTTGGCCGCTCTGCTGCGTACCTTTGTCAACCCTGAAATATTCCAGGCCTACTTTGGCCCGACCCTGATGGGATTGGGTTTAACGGTATTGGTAGCGACAATTCTGGAAGTATGCTCGGAAGGCTCTGCGCCGATTGCTGCTGATCTGATGACCCGGGCTGGCTCGCCCGGTAACAGTTTTGCTTTTTTGATGAGCGGCGTGGCAACTGATTACACCGAAGTGATGGTGATCCGACAAACCACCGCCTCCTGGAAAATCGCACTCGCCCTGCCCTTAATCAGCGTACCGCAGATTGTGCTGATTGCCTGGTTGATGAATTTGGGTATCTAGTCGGAAAAGAATCTAAAAGTCACTTCGTCATGCCGGATTAAATCCGGCATCCACTTTTAGACGCCATGGATTTAAAAACAACCTACCTAACCAGTTTTAATCACCGCCATTTTAATTTGGACCATATCGTGCATTGTGTAACCGATACCGCCAATGCCATAACCCGATGCACGGCGTCCAGCAAAGGGCATCCAATCAACACGGAATGCGGTGTGGTCATTAACCATTACCGCAGTGGCATCCAGTCGTTTAACCGTATCCATCGCGGTATTCAGGTCGTTTGAATACACAGCAGCCTGAAACGCCACATCGAGACTATTTGCCAATTCGATGGCCTTCAGTCTGTCGATGTAGGAATACACACACACCACCGGACCAAACACTTCCATGGTAGACACCTTGGCATCATTGGGCGGATTAAATAACACGGTCGGCGCATAGGTACTATCACTGAGTCGCTTGCCACCGGTGATCAACTCAGCGCCTGCTGCAACAGCCTCTTCAACCCACTGTTCGACACGGTTCACCTCACCATTGTTTATCAACGGCCCAACTTCCGTGTCCTCATTTGTTGCATCACCCACTACCAACTGATCTGCGGCAGCCGCCAATTGTTCGGCCAGCTCTCTAGCCAGTGTGTGATGGGCGTAAACTCGCTGTACCGATACACACACCTGTCCGGCATGATAAAAACCACCTTTGAGCAATGAAGGAATCACGGTATCCAAATCGACCTGATCATCAACGATTACCGGCGCCACACCGCCATGTTCAAGCGCACAACGTACTCCGGGGGCTAATTTACTGCGCAGCAACCAACCGACTCGACCTGAACCAATAAAGGTAAAGAAGTTAATCCGACTATCCGTGACCAGTTTTTCTGCCACCGCATTATCACACACACAAACCTGACACCAGTCAGCCGGCAATCCAGACTGATGCACCAGCTCTACCAACCGCAGGCAGTTAAGCGGCGTCGCAGAAGCCGGTTTTACAATCACCGGACAACCCACGGCAATGGCTGGCACCATTTGGTGCACAATCAAATTAAGCGGATGATTGAAGGCACTCACCGCCAGCACTACACCAATCGGCTCGTAGGTGGTAAACGCCGTGCGATCCTGCGCAGCGGCTGTATGCCCCATCGGCACTTCAGCGCCACGCATGACATGGGATAACTCTTTGGCCGCCAGATGAATGCCGTCCACCGCGCGCGCTACTTCAATACGCGCATCCATCAACGGCTTGCCGCCCTCTTTGGCAATCAGCATGGCAAAACTGTCTGCTTCGGCCTCCACCAGCTGTGCCAGACGCTTTAAAATCGCCGTGCGTTCATGATGCTCCAACCAACCGTCGCGGTTTTTATACAGCGCCTGTGCCGTGGCTAACATGCGTTCGGCATCATCGCCTGTGTTAGTTTGGATCGTTTGAATAAGCTCGCCATCAAAGGGCGAGGTTACAGCCAGAGAAGTCATTAAATTTTCCTTTATAGCCATTACCACAGGTTGCAATGAAGAATGTCCATTCAATGTTCAGTCTAGGTCAGACACAGGGCAATACAAGCCTCTACTCATCACGCAACGCCTCAATGGGATCACGTCGCGAGGCATTCAGCGCTGGCGCAATGCCAGCCAACAGACCAATCACCGATGATAGAGCCAGCGCAACCAATAAATAGCCGACATTCAGCGCCAGTGGCAAGCCGGGGACTAGCCATTGCAGCGTTACAACCAGCACCACAACCAGCGACAAACCAGCCAAGCCGCCGATAGTAGCCAGCACCACCGCTTCGCCGAGAAACAACGACAAAATCCGCCCTCGCGTACAGCCTAGGGCGCATAACAAGCCGATTTCCGAGGTTCGTTCGCGCAGCGAAATAGTCATGATCGTCAGCACCCCCACACCACCGATAAACAACGAAATACCGCCCAAGCCGGCAACAGCCAGCGTCAAAATACCGAGAATTTTATCCAGACTGGCCAACATATCCTCCTGCGTAAACAGCGTGAAGTCTTCACTGCCATGCAGGGCCAACAGACGCTCGCGGATACGCCGACTCATCTCTGCCGAGGTAGAGCGCTCATTAAACACCACATCAATTTCCATCAAGCTTTCGCGATTAAAAAGCTGCATGGCCAAATGGGTGGGTATATAAATCACATCATCAAGATCCAACCCGAGAAACTGGCCTTTGCTCTCCATCACACCAATGACGCGAAAACGCATTTCACCCACCCGCACCATTGCGCCCAGCGGATTACGGTGACCAAACAATTCCTGCTTCATTTTATGACCCAGCACCGCATAGGCCCGTGGCGACTGAGGGTCATCGGGCGGCAGAAAACGTCCCAGTGCCACTTTAAATTTCCAGGCCTTTGACGCTTCGTGACCAACACCAAAAATTTCACTGTTTCTTGCCAGCTTATCGGCTTCAATGCGACCCGTTCCACCCATTAACGGCACGACCTGCTCAACATAGGGCAAGTCCCGCAAGCTCTCGGCATTTTCAATGGATAGCGGTTTAATGGATTTGAGCATACCGGGAATGCCCTGAGTGCTGACCTTGCCCGGTGTGACGGCAATAATACGCGTCCCAAATTGGGTAAAGCTATCAAGCAGATACAGGCGCAGACCTTCGCCAACTGAGGTCAACATGGCAACGGCGGCGATACCAATGGCAATACCGGTGAGCGTTAGCAGGCTGCGGCGACGATTACCCTGCAGCGCCTTTACAACCCATGTCAGCCAATCGAACCAACTCATTTCATTTCTCGCTTACGGCGTTATTTTTGACGTCACTTACGCCATCATTTTCTACGATAGAGAGCATTGACGGGCAGCAGCTGGCTGGCCAGTTTGGCAGGTCCCCAGGCAAACCCAAGCCCGGCAATCAGAGCAATCGACAAGGCACTGAGGATTGCCCAGGCAGGCGTATAAAACGGCACCTCCGGAAACGCCAGTCGCGCCAGCGCAACAATGCTGAGCCCCAGTGTTAGTCCAATCGCCGCACCAATGACCGTAGTCATCAGAGCTTCCACCAAAAATAGCTGCTGGATATCAACGGCGCGTGCCCCCAGCGCTTTCAACAGGCCTATCTCCTCGGTGCGCTGACTGACGCTGATGAGGGTAATATTCATAATCAGCACCCCCGCCACCACCATGCTGATGGAGGCAATCGCGCCAACGCCGAGTGTCATTGCCCCTAACACATCATCAAAGGTGGACAGCATGGCATCGGGGCTGATCACCGTCACATCCTCTTCGCCCTGATGCAGGTCTTTCATCAACGCCGTCACTCGTGCCTTGGCATCATCAATGTCGTAACCGGGGCGGATTTTCATCATCACCCGAAACAGTCCCGGCGAATCAAACAGTCGTTGCGCTGCCGCCACCGACATGATCAGGCTGTCACTCAAATCCATACCAAAGGCGTCACCGCGCCCCTGTAACACACCCACCACCCGGCAACGGTAATCACCGGCCCTGATCCAGCTGCCAATAACTGTGTCGCTGCCAAACAATTCAGCCTTGAGCGTCTGTCCAATCAGGCATTGATCCGATGCCCGGTCTACATCAATAACATCCAGATTTCGCCCCTGCGCCAGTTTTAATTGACGCACGGCTATCAGGGCATCGGTGCTGCCCAGCACGGTAATGTTGCGAGAACGCTGTTTGAATGAAACCTCGGCACTGCCCATTACCAACGGGGCAATATCGCCAATCGCGGAAATACGATGGCTGAGCTGTTCAACATCCTGCAGGGTAATATCACGCGCCGCAGTGCCGGTCAGTGGAGGCAAGCCGCCGGTGGTTTCCTTTTTGCCGGGCAACATGATCAATACGTCGCTGCCAAGGAAGGCAAATTCGCCCAGCACATAACGCCGCGCGCCTTCACCCAGCGCAGTCAAAATGACGATCGAAGCGACGCCTAGTGCCATCGCCAGCAACATCATCACACTGCGAAAGCGGTGTCTGATCAGCACCTGCCAGCTGAACTGGATAATATCGGCGTTTCTAATCATCTTAATCCGTTCCCTGAGTGCTACTGTCCTCAACAATCTGGCCGTCCACCATCACTAAATGACGATGCGCGCGGGCGCCCAATTTGGCGTCATGGGTCACCATAAACAGCGTGATGCCTTCGCGGTTCAGTTGCTCAAGCATGAGCATCACCTCCTCACCGGAGTGACTATCCAGATTACCGGTGGGCTCATCGGCCAGCAAAATAGTGGGTTTGCGCACGATGGCGCGGGCAATGGCAACCCGCTGGCGTTCGCCGCCGGATAACTGTTTCGGCAAGTGTTCGGCTCGGTGGGCAAGACCCAGCCGCGTCAGCACATCGTCGGCTAGCTTACGGCGTTCAGCGGCTTTCACACCCGCCAGCATCATCGGCAATTCAATATTTTCACGCGCATTCAGTCGCGGGACCAGATGATAGGCCTGAAACACAAAACCAATGTATTGACTACGCAGCTCGGCGCGTTCAACTTCGGGTAATTGTGCCGTTTCCGTATCGGCTAATTGATAACTGCCGCTGTCCGGACGATCCAGCAGCCCCAGCATATTAAGCAGCGTAGACTTGCCCGAGCCCGATGGCCCCATCACCGACAGGTATTCACCCTTGTGCACATCAAGATCAATATGATCCAGCGCATGTACGGCTTGGTCACCCAGATAAAAGGTTTTGCAGACATCCTGCAGCTTAATCATGGATGGCTTCCGCTTCGACACCTTCTGCAATACCTGCCGCATCCGGGCTACGTACCACCAGTTCACCTTCGCTGAGGCCCTCAAGCACTTCGGTAAAGGTCCAGTTGCCAATGCCAGTTGTCAGAGTGCGCAACTGCAACAGTGCACTGTCCTCATCGAGCACCCACACCTGATCGTCGGGTAAAATGGCCTCGGTTGGAATCTGTAATACCTGCAGCTTGCGCTGCAAAATCACGGTAATGTCGGCGCTATAGCCCACCAGCAAACCGACATCTTCGGGGGTGTCAGTCAATCTCACTTCAACCTCTACAGTACGGGCCTGCTTTTCAATATCCGTGACGTAGGGGGCAATTCGCACCACTTCTCCTGCGAACTGCCTACCGCGAAACGCGTCCAGCGTGACCAGCACCGGCAGGCCAATGCGTACCTGACTGGCATCAATTTCATCAATCGGGGCGGTGACATACAGACAGGAGTAATCAATCAAATCCACCGCAGGAGGTGTCGCCACGCCCGGTGGCGAAGGTGTGACAAATTCGCCCACTTCACCGTTTATTTCCGCGATCACACCCTCAAACGGCGCGCGTAATTGGGTGCGTTCCAGCAGCGCTTTTTGTAATTCCAGATTAGCCTTGGCCACGCCCTCGTGATCACGGGCCATTTCACACATCTGTTGCTGGGATTTAGCGGTTGTGATTGCTGTGTCGACAGCCTCTTCGGAGGTCAGTTCTCGCTTCAACAGCGTTTTCTTGCGATCGGCTTCGCGGCGATTAAATTTTGCCATCAAACAGGCCTGCTGACGTTCATGCTGACGGGCAAGGATAGATTTTTCTGCCTGAGCAATATTGGCAATCAGGTCATCATTCCACAGCTCCAGCAGCAACTGCCCTTCGCTGACCTTATCACCCTCCTTAACCAGTAATTGATCAACCACGCCACCGGAAGACATGGACAGTTTGGAGCGCCGACAGGCTTTTATGGTGCCAGCACGAGTATTGGAAACCGTGGACTCAACGGTGCCTTTAACAACCGGAGTAACCCACACCTGCGGTTTAGTTTCATTCAACTGGCGCCAGCCAAACACCGCGATCAACAGGACTGCAATAACGGCAACAGCTATTACTTTTTTGTTCAAAATCCAACTCCTTGGTTAGTCTCTCAATCGCTGTTATGGAACCACCACCGCGGCACCGGTAAAGCGACCGTGGCGCAGGTCATCCAGTGCCTGATTTGCTTCTGCCAGAGGGTAAGCATGCACCTCGGTTTTAACAGGAATACTGGCTGCCAATGGCAGAAACTCCAAGGCATCCTGTCGCGTCAGGTTAGCAATGGATTCGATACTGCGCTCCCCCCACAGCCATTTGTAGGGAAAAGACGGAATGTCGCTCATATGAATACCGGCACAAATCACCTTGCCACCCTTTCGCACCGCCTTCAACGCTTGCGTTACCAACGAGCCATCGGGGGCAAAAACAATGGCCGCATCAAGTGCTTGTGGTGGCGACTGAGTGGAGTCACCCGTCCATGTGGCACCCAGTTTTTTGGCAAACTGCTGAGCGTCAATATCACCTTCCCGAGTAAAGGCAAAAACCGCTTGCCCCTGATGGCAAGCGACTTGAATCAGGATATGGGCGGCAGCACCAAAACCGTATAAACCAAGGGTTTTAGCATTGAATGCAGGGCGATAGGCACGGTAGCCAATCAGGCCAGCACACAACAATGGCGCGACCTGTAGATCGCTATATCCCGCCGGTAACGGGAAACAATAGCTCGCATCGGCAGCGACATATTCCGCAAAGCCACCATCAATTTGATAGCCCGTGTAAACCGCATCATCACAAAGGTTTTCTTTACCGCTAAGGCAATAATCACAATGCCCACAGCTGCCACCCAGCCAAGGCACACCAACACGCTGCCCAAGCTGAAAAGATTCAACATCCGCCCCCCACTCTTCAACATAACCAACAATTTGATGACCGGGAATAACGGGCTGTTTTACTGCGTCGAGCTCACCATCAACGACATGTAAATCAGTGCGGCAAACACCGCAGGCAGCGACTCGAATCAGTAGCTGTCCAGAAGATAAAGACGGGATTGGCCGCTGCTCAAGGTGCAGCGCTTCACCGGGTTTATTGAGTACCATTGCACGCATAAAATGCATCTCACTCAGAACTAAAAATCAGCCTTCTTGCTTTCCAGACTACACCTTTCAATCTATAAGGTTTTGTCTTTATCACCGCTGAAGTGTTTAACGCCCGTCAGGCAACGCTAACAACTTCAGACAGGTAAACATCCTGAATAGCATTCAACAGTTCTACCCCCTCAGCCATGGGTTTCTGGAATGCCTTGCGGCCAGAAATGAGGCCCATGCCACCGCCACGTTTATTGATCACTGCTGTTCTTACCGCCTGATGGAAATCATCATCACCCGACGCACCACCGGAGTTAATCATACCCACCCGGCCCATAAAACAGTTCGCCACCTGATAGCGCACTAAATCGACGGGATGCTCA
>Ga0209396_1001894_pt1 | contig 22500 bp, 14 predicted proteins | sample GOMGulsemesocosm_6_FD_184638 | JGI IMG/M metagenome (GOLD analysis project Ga0209396, IMG submission 184638) | Methane-oxidizing microbial communities from mesocosms in the Gulf of Mexico - GOM8C Gulf of Mexico (SPAdes) (version 2) | ecosystem: Environmental > Aquatic > Marine > Cold seeps... | reverse complement strand
CTAAGCTGTTGCTACAGCTTGATGCTGTTGAAAAGGTGCAACCTTCTTTTAAGTTTTTAACGTCGTTGTAAAAGGCTACTAGCTCAAACTTGGTATTGCCATTGTTATATCGGCCACCTAACTCGTAGTTAATACTGTTTTCAATCTCGACTAACGGTCCTTCTTTAGGGCTAGTTGGTACAAAGCCTTCATGAATACCAAAGAGTAAGCCAGCATTGTCGTTAAGCGTGTAAAAACCACTGATGCTTGGTAACCAAATATGTGTGCTCTTTTTCTGCCAATCATCTTCTTCGCCAACGACATTATTTTGATAAACAGAGTCAAAAAATTCGCCTCGTAAACCTAAAGTTAAATCAAGTTGATTAAGGCTAATAGTGTCTTGAACAAAAACAGAGAATGCGTCGGTTTTTTCAGTGTTGGTTGTTGTTGCGTATTCACCACTGCCATCAGCAACTAAAACCTTTGAACGCATGAAATAGGCTTCTTCGGTATGTTTACGTTCAATTTGATCTTGGTGGTATCTAACACCAGCAGTGATTTTGTGGGTTAAATCAAACAAAGATAACTCGGTATTTAATTCAGATTGAATACCTTGAGAGTAATATTCTCGGTGATTGTCACCTAAGATGATTTTCTCAGTTTCGCGAGCAGTATCAGCGTTACCTGTTAAAATTTGGTATAGCGAATCGTAAGCTTCCGGTTGAGCTAATATGGTTTGTAAGTCTTGACTTACTCCGCCTGATTTAAAGCCGTTAATCTTATCCCATGAACGTTCAAAATTATTTCTATAAAGCCGTGTGGTTACATCAAAATCGTTGTTTGAGAATAAATGAGTTAGCTGAATTTGTTGATGATCCCAATCCATTAAATCGTTTTGGCTTGCCGCATAACGTCTATTTGGATTTTGTGCGAAATCATTATCGGTTAAGCCCAAATAAGTTTCGTTTGATTTTTCAACAGCGGTTGCTAGCTTTAACTCTACAATTTGCAGGTAACCATTACTGCTAAAGTCGTATTGCAGTTTTACCATGGCATCGCTTTTTTTAAAGCCGGTATCTTGTTGATTGCCATCAATATCGTCTAACTCTTTAAAACCATCAGCTTTGACATGGGTTAACTCAACTAAATAGCCAAAGTCACCTTGGGTATCGCCATAATAACCGGTTGCTTTACCAAAGCCGTCACTGCCCAATGCAAAATCTACAGCACCTTCACTTGCACTTGGGATCGCACGAGTGGTCATGTTTAATGCACCAGCCACGGTATTTGGACCATATTTTATGGCAGCAGGGCCTTTAAATATTTCAAGAGAAGTCATTTTGCTTATCATTGGAAAATAATATGCGGCTGGCGCAGAGTAAGGAGCTGGGCCGATCAATACCCCGTCTTCCATTACGGTAATTTTTTTACTTCGCTCTGGCGTAGCGCCTCTAAAACCGATATTTGGACGTAAGCCGTAACCATCTTCTTCTCTAATATTTACGCCAGGTACACTGTATAAAATACGGTTGATGTCGGTAAATTTGAATTTTTCTAACTCTACTTCGCCAATAAGTGTCGCAGAACCTGCTTCTTTTCTTAATTTATCACTGTGGCCTATTATTTGTAGTTTTTCAACAAGTTCGTCGGCAGCTTTTTTATTCTCTTGTTTGTTCGCCTCGTCAGCAAAGGCCGACGTTATACTGAACAATGACAACGAAACAGATAGTGCAATTTTCGATAAGTTTGTGTGTAGCATTGAGTTTCTCATTAGTCATTGTCTCCTGCTGATGTGGCAGGTAATTCAAGCGCTAAGCTAGTGATGAAATCGGTTTTAAGTTTATCGGTAATTTCTTTCACTTCAGTGTGTACTTGTTCAGCTTGATCAGGGTTGTTTTCCAAGGTATCTGACAGGGTTGTGTTTAATGATTCTATAGTCGTTAATACTTTAGTAATGCTAGTTTGCATATCTGTTGCTGTCGCGGTATCACCTACATCGATTAAATAATCACTAAACCCAATGCCATCCACACCGGTAAATAGTTTTTCAAAGGCTAATACGTTGTTTTGAATGTTACTTAGTGAGTGTTTACTATAAGGAGATTCAACGTCTGCAGGACATGCGACCAAACCACATTGGTTCGTTGATAAACCTACAGGTATGGCAAGCTTTTCATCTTTAGTAAAAGAGTCAAAGTAAAATAGGGCGTCACTTAGTCGATTAACCGCTTCGTGGTCGCTAGCAAAACTGTTACCTGAACTTCCAGCTTGTTTTAATTGGTTAGCGTAACCATCAGTACCATTCCATTGATCTAATAATGTATCTGTACTTGTTACAATGTCTTGCGCCACTTCCGTTGCAAAGTTACAACGTGCTGCTTTACGTTCACTTTCGCTTAATATATCCCAACCAGTTGGAACTGTACCAATTGCACAACTAGAGTCTAAACTTTCGTTAAAAAGTAAGTATTCTAATGCATCTAACCCTTTACGATTAGCTGTACGTAAGGTTATATCGTAAGGCTGGCCGTTAACTTCATCGTTTTTAAAAAATAAAACATCGTAATCAACGCCACAAGTATTAACATTAGGCCATGAATAAATTTTGTTTCGTAGCAAATTGCTATCGATAGAGAGGGGGCCTAATTGCATTAATTCAGCTTGTTGCCATACGTCCATAGTGGCACGCCACTGCATTTGTGCCGCACTTTTAGCGGTATTTACCTCTGCTTCATTAACATTGTTGTTTGCAAAGCCTTGTTCGCTTTCACAATAAGTTGTTATTGCGGTTGTTTGTTTTTCGGCTTCGCTTTTAAAGTTATTAAACGTGGGGGAAATAACATTGTCGGTTAAATTTTCAATGAGTGCTAATTGATTAAAATCAGTCGAGGTATTGTCGTTGTTGCTACCATTGTCAAAACCAGCACCTGCACTACTGCTGGCATCTTGATCACAAGCAGATAGAACCAATGAGGTACTAATAACCATTGAAAGAAATTTTACTTTTGTTTTTATCACGAAGTTTAACCTTTAATTACGAACCCTTAAATACACATAAAGCTTAAGCTATTACTAGCTTAAGCTCCATGCTAAAACATAACGTATTTATAACGACTTGTATTATAACAATATATATTTAATATGTTGCTAGATACAAATCATTACTCATTCGTTTACCAGCCAGCTACGTTTTCAGAATCAAGCCCTAAAGCTGTAGCTAAAATACCACGAGCTGTCATTAAATTAGCTTGGTATGCTTCAACACCTGCGCTCTCTAGTACTGGTTTGTCGCCAATTAAGGTATGGATTAGTTCAAATTCTGTATCAGTAAGAGCTGAATGAGGGTTGAATTGTAAACCTAATGCAAAACCTTTTAATTCTGAGAAATGCTTAGCAGCATCAGCGTAATTAAACTCATCAGTGCCTAATGTAGCTAAATCAGCATGTGTATCGTTAATGTAATGAATAACAGTAGTCGCTATAGAAAGCTCCCATGTATCTACAATAATGTCACGTTGCTCAATTAACGCGTCAAATTGCTCTGTAGTTAATTCAGTGCCAGCGTTGTCGTTTAATATTTTACGACCTGCTAATAATGCTTCCATTATGTCAGTTGTGTAATCGGTAGGCATGGTGTTATCAACAGTACCACGGTCACGTTTTGCTGCGTTTACTGAGTTACCAAAGTTAACTTCAGACATTAAGTCAAGCTCACCGTCACCATCTGTGTCATGGTTACCTTGCCACTCATCACGACCACCTTTAATGGCTATTTCGTCGTCAGAGAATGCTAAGTATTCACGAGATGCACCGAAGTAACCGTAACCTTCGTCAAATTGATGCTCAAGTGTTGAATATGCATTTGTTCCGTTTTGTTCATAACTAGATAATAAGCCTTTACCAGCGACATTAGCATCTAGGTAATCGTCTGTACCTTGCGAGTAGGCAACAGCCATTAATAGGAACTTTTGTATAAGTTGTTTAAGGTCTGTTCCGTCTGTGTTTAAGTAAACACTTGAAATATCATCACCTGTTACTGATTGGCGAACATTACCCATAAGGTGAGCTTCAGCATTGTCTGCTAATTGACCAAAATAAATATCGATTAAACCTTCAGGTGTTGTTGAACCTTTAGCACCCCAGCCTGCGAAATCTGTACTCCACTCTTTATGCTGACCAGTCGCATCGCGACCTGCAATTTTACCTTCTAAGTTTTTGTGGCTGCTTGATATATCAGAAATAAATTTCTGTTTAGTATCAGCCATAAAGGTAATCGGGAAACCATCATATTGTAATTCGGTTGTTCTAAAGAAAGTATCTAGCTTTGTAAGTACAGCCGCACGATCAACTAAAGTACCGTCATCTAATTCGTCTTGTAACGTATTTGCAATATAGTTATTTAATTCAGCAATTAATGCATGACGTGCAATTTGACCACCGTAAGATACTGATGAAGCATCAGTTTCAAACTGACTTTCAAAGTTGTACGTATCTAAAACGTCAGTAACTTCAATTGTTAGTGTTTTAGTAAACGTATTGTTGCTTGAGTCTGTTACAGTAACAGCTACATCTATAGTTGGTGTAGATTCAAAATCTAACGTTGTACCTTCAGCAATTGATAAAGTGTTACCTGATACAGAAAAACGCTCATCAGTAATTGTATAAGTAAAGGTATCTGAAGTATCGGCATCTGTTGCTGATAAATCAGCAGAGAATGATGTGTTTTCTGCAACAGTGCTAACACTTACTGTTAAATCAGTAGGTGCAGTATTTACTTCTACAGTTGGAGTTGAGTCATCACTACTTGAGCCACCACAGGCAGTTAAAGTTAATGAAGATATTACAGCTAAACTAATCAGACTTTTCTTAATATTCATATATCACCGAAGTTTTATTATTAATTGTACAAAAAATGTTTATATAGCGTAATTCTATAGCAGAACGCGATAATAACGCAAATGTGAATTAGTCTTATTTGTGTTGCGTTTGTTCTAAGTTATTTACACTTGCTATATAGGACGGTATTTAGGGGCAGTATTTAAGCTTAATATTTTTCTTGTTGAATGTTTGTTATTCACCATAATTATTTTGTGTTTTTGACAGCGTTAAGGCGAGAGGTTAAAAATACACCACCGAGAACACTGAGACGCTGCGCTGCACCGAGAAAATAAAGCGCGATATATTTTTCTCGGTGTTCTCTGTGCCCTCTGTGGTGCGTTATGTTTTTTTGGCTGAATAGTTAATTAGATTTTTGGATAAGGTAACGGGTTAAGGTGTTGAAAGTAAAAGGTGTTTTGTCTTTTGGTTTTTTTACAAAACTCTAATCTAAACCTCTGATTAATTAGATAATACACCACCGAGAACACTGAGACGCTGCGCTGCACCGAGAAAATAAAGCGCGGTATTTTTCTCTGTGTTCTCTGTGCCCTCTGTGGTACGTTATGTTTTTTGGGCTGAATAGTTAATTTGAGCTACGGATAAGACGATGAAATTCAGTTACTGAAAGTAAAAGAGATTTTTATCTCTTAATTTTGTTTTTTACAAAACTCTAATCTAAACCTCTGATTAATTAGATAATACACCACCGAGAACACTGAGGCGCTGTGCTACACCGAGAAAATAAAGCGCGATATTATTTTCTCGGTGTTCTTTGTGACCTCTGTGGTGCGTTATGTTTTTTTCGCTGAATAGTTAATTTGAGCTACGGATAAGACGATGAAATTCAGTTACTGAAAGTAAAATAGATTTTTATCTTTTGGTTTTTTTACAAAACTCTAATCTAAACCTCTGATTAATTAGATAATACACCACCGAGAACGCTGAGACGCTGTTCTACACCGAGAAAATAAAGCGCGATATTTTTCTCTGTGTTCTCTGTGCCCTCTGTGGTGCGTTCTGTTTTTTTGGCTTAATAGTTACCAAAATAATTAATATGGATTTAATCGCTGAGAGAGAAATTGAATGCAGGAAGTTTTTTAATAAAAATCAGGTGGTTATTTTTTTGTTTGAAAAAAGTAAAAATTAAATAAAAAAATTAAATGTTTTTTTGAACTCTTTGGAAAAATAGCGTTCTTATTATATGAGAGACTTAATTTCCCTTATGTTTCATGTTTATTTTTAACGCGTATTTTTATACGCGTTTTTTTTTGTTTAAATTTAAGTGGGAATGATTATGGCTGTTTGGTTGCTGCATTTAATATTGAGCTAAACTCTTCTTCTTGAATAGGTTTGCTAAAATAAAAGCCTTGTAGCTCTTCACATTGATGATGGTTGAGGAAATTTTGTTGTTCAAGTGTTTCAACACCTTCTGCAATAACAGACATATTTAAAGAATGTGCCATTGAGATAATTGCGAGGGTGATTTTTTTTGCATCGCTATTGGTGTCCAATTCACTAATGAATAAGCGGTCTATTTTGATTCTATCCATTGGAAACTGCTTGAGATAGCCAAGTGATGAGTAACCGGTACCAAAGTCATCTATTGATAACTTTACTCCCATACTTTTTAATAGGTTTAAAACATGTATTGCGTTATCCATATCTTTCATCAAACTGCTTTCTGTTAATTCTAATTCTAAATATTTTGCTGGCAGTTGAGCATTGTTTAATGCTTGAGATACTGATTCAATAAGGCTTGATTGACTAAATTGTACGGAAGAAATATTTACCGAAACGCTTAAGTGTGAGTGACCGTTATTATGCCATTTTTTAGCCGCTAAACAGGCCGATTTAAGTATCCAATTGCCAATTGGTACAATCAGACCTGTGCTTTCTGCAATGGGAATAAAGTCGTCGGGTTGAATAATGCCTCGATCAGGGTGGTTCCACCTGGCTAGCGCTTCAACTCCTACAATTTGATTAGTAATCGCATTGACTTGAGGTTGATAATAAACTTCTATTTCATTTCTTTTTATGGCTTGGGTCAGATCATTTACTAAGCGCTTTCTGTCGAGTAAGTTCGCTTTGATATTATCATTATAATAACAAATACCTCGATTTTTTTGCTTCTTCGCTTTTTGCATTGCGGTGGTGGCAGTATCAAGTAATTCATCTAGTTTGGTTGCGTGTGCAGGATAGAAACTTGCACCTATACTAATAGGTAATGTGAATTTTTCATTTTGTATTTGATAAGGTTTGCCTAGTAATTGATATAACTCATCGCAGTACTGAGCAAGGTCTTCTTCAGTATGCATTCCTTTAAAAAATATTATAAATTCTGGACCGTTGGCACGGGCACATTCATGTTTGTTATCAATACAAGTGCTGATACGCGTAGAGGCAATGTTCAGTAAATGATCGCCCGCTTTCATGCCGAGTAATTCGTTGACCTCTTTGAATTTACCTAAATTTATCACCACTAAAGCGAAACTTAGCTTACCATTAACATGCCGTAAATATTTAACTATATGTTTTTTTAGTTTGTTTTTTGTAGGTAAAAGGGTTACCGGATCATGGTCTATATGGCTTTCTAGTTGGACTATTTTATTTTCAATATTACGGGTGTTGATAAATGATGCTAGAGTAAAGATCAGTAATTGGCAAACAATAGTTAGTGCGGGTTCAAACCATAAGCTCATATTAAAGAGTATCATTGCACTGACTAATATAGTGGCAATTATTTGCAGTAAAACGCCAGGGATCAACCATAATTGAGGAATAAAATAAGTCGCCACTAAACTTAATAATATAATAAGCAACTTAAGTGTATGGCTAGCCCAAGGTTCTACATGAGTAATGGTTGCATCATTAATTAAGCCATTAACAATATGTGCGTTAACTTCAACACCTGACATGTTTTGATGATTATTGGATAAAGGTGTCGCAAACCCCGGATTTAACCCCATTGCTGTTATACCAACAATAACTACTTTGTTTTTGAATACATTAGGGTTAATGGTTTTAGATAAAACATCGATATATGAATAAGTAGGTATGCTGCCTGTTGCTCCTGAATACGGGATCAATATAGGTTGTCTTCTGGTCCAGTGATTACCTAGTGTTAAGGTACTATTTTCATAGCTTTTATTGGGGGTAGCTAGCTGGGCCAGTGCTAAAGAAAAACTCGGCCATTTTGACTCTTTCCAACCGGCATACAAGTACTGTGAGCGGATAAAGCCATCGCTGTCTATTTCAAAGTCTACATGGCCTATGGCAGCACTTTTATCGGCTAAAATGGGGATTGGGAGTAATTGACCGCTGGTGTTATTTGCTGAGGTTCTTGGAGCAACAGCCAATACTACTGACTGATTTTGGGCAATAGCCGTTGCAAAATGCTTATCGCGTTCAGGGTGCTCTTTATCGGGTTCAGCAAACAGTAGGTCATAACCAATCGCTTTTGCTTTTGAGGTCGATAAACTATTCAGTAATGTTGCATGGACATCTCTTGACCATGGCCATTTACCTATTTCGTTTATACTTTTATCATCAATTGCAATGATTACGGTTTTTTGTTGTGTTACTGCTGGATTTACTTGTAATAAAAAGTCGTAAATTAAAGTGTCGAGTTTAGTAAATTCATTGGTAAATAGAATTAAAATACCCAATAGAAAAACAATCGCGCGCAGCTTATTCTTACGCCACACTTCGGGTAATTTTACCTGATGATTGTCGATTGTCGAACTCATATTAAAATAATAAGCAACATAAAGCCAAATAGCGAAATAATACTTTTGTCTATTTGAGTAATATGCTGTTTTTCACTCCATTGACTCGTTATTTTGCTATTAGGAATAACGACCCTACAACGTAAAAATAGCTCTTGATCGGCAGGCACATTCAAATGAGTCGTTTTATCATCAAAACTATACTCGTTAATGATGTTATTGAATTGACTGTCTTGAGCTAACTGTATCGTAATATTATGATTTTGTTCTAATACTGTCCAAGTAATGTCATTAGTGCTTGATGCTTCATCAACAAAGCAGCTTGGTTGATTGAGCTTAGTTGCCCAATTAAATTGATAAATGGATGATGCAGGGCCTTGGTCGTTGTTTATGATGGCAGATACGCGCCAATAGTATTCACCAAAAGGAAGTGAGTCAGGTAAAGTAAACTGAGCACTCTTGAGGCTTTTCTTCAATACTTCTTGGGTAAAACTCTTATCTTTTGCGACCTCAATTAAATATGAGTCAGCATTCGTTTTATTATCAGCTGTCCAACTAAGTGATTTATTTGAGCTGTTGTTATTAAATCGCTCAGTGGTGTTATTTAATACGGGGGCGTAAGGAAATAAATTTAGTGTGAATGGGGTATCAACTGGGATCCCTTCAATGCCTAACGAGTCTATGGCACTTATGCGATACCAATACTTTCCATCAGCGAGTTTGTTAGGGAGTTCAATCTTAGTATCGTCTGTCAGCGTTTGCCATAAAATACTTTTAAACTGCTTATTATCTGACAGGGTAATGTTATAGCGTCTAGCATTCGAAATAGCCTGCCAAGTGATTATTGGGGGTATTTCGAATAACTGATTTTTTGTAGTAATTTTAGGTGCCGGTAATAACTCTACTGGCTTGGATGGAGCTTGACCCTTTTCAATGCGTGTTCCTAAACCAGCAGTTACACTGATTATGTTATTTGGTTTGTCTCCGGCAACAGCAACTTCACCCTCAATAACTTCAACAGTAGAAACATTTTCACTAGAATTAGAAACTCGATACTGAGTTCCTCGTACGGAACTTATAGCTGACGGAGTAGATATATCTAACCGCGATCCTGGCCCTTTATTTTTTTGGGCATTTGTTTCTACTTTCCCTTGTATCACACGTATTCGGGTATCAACCATACCGGTTTTTCCGTATGAACTTAAATGGTCAAATGAGATTATGGTATTTTTAAACAGTACCATTTCACTCTTATCGGCAAAAACGACCGTTGCACTAGCATTGTCACCTATACGTATTTCATCACCAAGAACAAGTTTTGTTGCTAAGGTGAGAGGATGAAGTTTTTGGTTTCGAAAATAATAATTATTTCCTTGCTGAAATGAAATACTAGCAGTGGCTGGAGAATGTTTAAGCCACTTCATTGGGATACGAAGAACTGTGCCTGGATTGATTCTTTTAGGGTATTTTATGTTATTAAGTTTTTGTAATTCTGTGTAGTAGTCTATTTTTTTTAAAAACTTCGAGGTGATATTCCAAAGATTATCACCGTTAGATACAACATAAACCCATGTTTTATTTTGGGGTTGTTTGTTTTCAATACCATAAGAGAGCTGTACTACACAAAGGTATAAAATAAATCCCATGATAAAACGCATGTTAAATTCCATTATTTTTTATTGTATATGTATACAATTATGTTAATTCGACGTTAATAGTACACTGATTTAGGTGTCGAATAACATCTTTCATTTGAAAAAATATATGAATTTTATCACGAAGTAATTCGTATCAGAGGTACTACCTCTATGCTTTTCGTGATAATGTCCAATCAAAAAAACAAGTGAAATATTTTATGTTTTATTACCGAACATTAACTATGGTATCGCTAATATGTTGTCAACTGTTTAGCGCAAATCTTCAAGCACGTAATCACGACTCAATTAAAATACCTGACTTACCTGAACCTGTAACCAATAACGCAGTAGCTCTGGTTGAAAATAACAAAGGCCGTTTTCTCGTTTCTTTTTCCGGACTTGCTAATAATAAAACTTATCACGATGTACATAATAAAACCTTTGTTTATCGTTTTGGTGACAATGGCAGCTTTCTAAAACCAAGTACCAGAGTATGGATCATCGGGGTTTAATCGAGCTTGATGGAAGGTTTATCACAATAGGCGGAATGTCTAATAAGCAGAAGGTGTTAAAAGAGGCATTAGTGCATTAAGAGAGAAAATAAGAACAGGCTAGCGGGAGAGCCAAGCCTGTTCTGATAAATAGCTACTTACTGGTCAAAGTAATGACTATTTAATTTGAAAATACTCTCAGTGGTCAGCTGAGACAATATAAATTTAACACATTTTTAACAAAATATTGTGTTTTTTTTAATGTATTATGATTTTTTTTTCATCAATTTGATTTATATCTATTTTTTGTGGAGTATTTTTCATTCCAAATCCGTCGCCTATAACATAAGGGTATTGAACTTTGTTCATCATCACTACGCTTCGTTCTTGCAATATATGGCAAGAGGCGATATGTAGCAAAGTCTGCTTTAGTTTATTCTAACGTCTAAGTTTTTAACTATTCAGTACTTAAATAATACACCACCGAGAACACTGAAACGCTGCGCTACACTGAGAAAATACAGCGCGATATTTTTCTCATTGTTCTCTGTGGCCTCTGTGACACGTTCTGTTTTTTTTAGCTGAATAATTTTCCGATAATCTTATTTTAATGTCATGATGATCAATGAATTCTCGTTTGTAGACGTGAATTATGGCTACATCGTTAAATCTCATGTATTACAGCGCTGTTATCTAAGCCTCTGGTTTAGCTATAAAGGCACTTTAGGGATGGGATATCAAGTCTGACATTTTAATATCTTCTTTATAGGGGATGTAATTAATAGATTAAGTTACTCCGTTTTACATAAATAAGCGTAAAATATAAAGCCTAAATGAAACGTTCCCTGTTATTATAAAAAGGTCAATTCATTAGGTGACCTGGCAATGTAAATTTGATCTATAAATACTCCGGAGGGAATTTATTAGTGTTTAATCAAGTGAAAGTAAAACAAAAAATAATTATTGGTTTTGGTCTTATTGGTTTTTTATTGATTGGTGCTTGTTACTTTTTTTATACATCGTTATCGGGTATCCAAAGTGCGAGTAATACCTTAGAAAAAATTGCAGTTCCTATTCACAATGAAAGTAAAGAGATTCAAATTGTATTGTTGAAAATGGCAAAGTCGAGTGCCATTGGTTTTACAAAAACCAATAATAATGAAGTAAAAGATGCGCAATCTACTTTTGACCATAATAGTCTTTATTTAACAAAGTTACAGTTACGGCTGCACACTCGAATTAAAGCGCAAGCTAAGCTGAATGCACTTAACAGTACTAGCCGAAAGTTGAGTGAACAATTTGTTGGCACGGTCAATGAAATGTTTACGGCTAAAATTAATGCTGTAGATATTCAAGCTTCACTCGAAAAGCAGTCTTCTAAAGCACAAGACATACTAGATGAAGCATCCGCATTAATGCTTGATTTAAGTTATGTTGAAAATCATAATTTTGCCAAAGAGTTAGAATCGATTTCTGGTACAGCTAATCGAATTGAGGGTCAGTTATTTGCAATGACAAATGTGATAAAAGAATTGGCACAAACGACTAGTATGGCCGTATACCAGCAAACAGTTGATCAGCTTCAATTTACCTTCAGTGATGTTAAGACCCTTGTTGATTACTTGAATAAACAAGTCGAAGGTATTCCTAACGATAATATTATAGAAAATTTTAATGAGCAATATAGTCAAATAGCCGCAACACTTGAAGGTTCAAAAGGTCTGTTTGCGCTTGTAAAAGAAAAAATTAACTTTATAGAACAATCCAAAGAAGCAATGTCACGTAGTGAAGAATATTCGCTGAAAACGTTAACCAGCCTAGATAGTATTATCAATATTGCGAGTGTGCAGTTTGAGCAACTGCAAAAAAATGTTAACGATAGTATTACTAAGGTACAGAGTTTCGTTTTAGTCTTAGCCGTTAGTTTTGTCGCATTGGCCTTTGTTATTGCTTTTCTCACCATTAGAGCGATGATTACGCCATTAAATGCGGTAAATAAAAGTTTAAATCGAATTGCACAGGGAGACCTAACTCGTCCACTGAGAGTTATTCAAGAAGATGAGTTTGGTCATTTAGCTATGCATTTAAATAAGGTTTCAGAAGACCTTACTCAATTGATAAAAAAAATAGCGCAAGATGGCGATTTCTTAACGGATACAGCACAGCAATCTAAACAACAAAGTAATCAAATATTCGAGGCCGCTAAAATCCAAATTGAATCGGTAAATAATGCGTTTTCTGCCTTAGAGCATATTAACAATTCAACATCACAAGTGAGTCGTCAAGCGGTAGAAACTGAGCAGCAAGTACATGATGCGAAAAAGCAGAGTGATCAAATTCGAGATATCGGGCAGAGTACTAATGCACGTATTAAACAACTTGATTTAACTTTAGCAGCGGCTGTTGATGTAATGGATAGATTGCGTCAGCATTCGTTAGACATAGGCAGTATTAGTGACACCATCGGTAATATTGCCGAACAAACCAATTTATTAGCGCTAAATGCAGCTATTGAAGCGGCAAGAGCAGGGGAGCAGGGACGTGGGTTTTCTGTTGTTGCAGATGAAGTAAGAACGTTAGCATCTCGTACGCAAGCCTCTACAGCTGAAATTAATCAAATGATCGATACGTTACAGCAAGAAACGTCCTCTGCTGTTAATGCTATTGCAACAGGACGTAACGAAGCTGAGCAGTGCTTTGAGCAAAGTGAAGGCTTAAATGCCATGATTGTTAATATTGATCATGCGTTAGAAAATATTGCCAATATGAGCAATCAAATAAACGGCAATACTAAATTACAATTAGAATACAGTAACGAACTCAACGGTGCGATGTCGGATGTATCTTCAACCTCTGAAAATAGTGCACAATTTGCTGATTCGATGAAAACAAGTAGTAAAGAAATTTCAGAATTAGCAAGCTCACTGGAAAAGTCGGTATCTACCTTTAAATTGAATTAGCTCTTCTTAATCAATAAGAATTAAGAAAAGTTAAAATAATATTATTGATGAACTACAGCGAGTAGTTCATCATTTTTTTCTTGTAGCAAGCTAAATAAATGAAATTGATTAGCTGCGCGATCTAGATTTTGAGTTTCATAATTACAATGAAAATACACGTTCCCGTTAAGATGGTCGGTTAAAAACCTAATCGCTAACATGAAAGGAATAAGTAAGGTGCCTATTACTAAGCTGTCTTTCTCTCTGTTAGATATGCCATAAGGTGTAAAAGCTTGAATATAGCTTTTAGCTAAAACAGAAAATATATCCACATCTATTTCCATGTCATGAATATTTGTCGCATTCTCGTCTATATTTGCACAAGTTGTTCTCACAAGATCACCAAAGTCATTCATCAAATAACCCGGCATACAAGTGTCTAAGTCGATTATGGCTTTAGGTTGGTTGCTGTGTTTATCTAAAAGTAGGTTATTTATTTTTGTATCGTTGTGAGTTACTCGAGTAGGTAATTGCTCCGAAATGTTGTTAACACGTTCAATAAATAGTTGATTGCTTTCGACAAATTCTATCAGTTGATTAGCTGCATTTTTTCTTAACGGTGATGTGTTTTTTATAGCTAGCTTTAATTGGGTAAGGCGATTATTTATATTGTGAAAATTTGGGATTGTTTCTTTTAATTGAGTTGCATCAAAGTCATGAAGGTTAGCACTGAAAGTCGCAAATGCGCTCGCAACAAGTTGTGCTTGCTCTGTAGTTTCAATATTGTCTACTGTAGTTGTCTCGGTAATATAATCGAGGGCTCTCCAACAATGGTCATCAATAATCGTTAATAGTTCACCTTGAACATTGCTAATGGCCCCAATAGATGTATATGGGTAATGATGTTGAGCTATTTTTTCAGATAGGTGTTTATGTATCAGTTCTAAATTATGGGCGATAAGTTCGGGTTCAGGAAATACATGAAGGTTAATTCGTTGTAATACGAAACAGCGTTCTGACGACTTTACTAAAAAAGTATCATTGATAAGTCCATTGCCAAGTGGGCTAATAGTGCTATTTTCAAAGGTGCATTGATAGTAGGGAAGTACTTGAGAGACTAGATTGATTTTGTTTTTAGATAACATAAAAGGAGAGGTCACTGAGTCTTTGTTATTATTTTAAGGGAAATAAAAGCATAAAGCTGGCACCGCCATACTCTACAGAGTTTTTAGCCATAATTCTTCCTTGATGCCAATCCATTATTTTATTACAAATCGCTAAACCTAAGCCAAAATGACCTTTTTCTCGAGAACGGTTAGTATCAAGCTTTACAAAAGGGTTGAAGATAACATCTAATTTATTTTCAGGAATACCTTTTCCGTCATCCGTGATAGAGATATTAAGCATACCGTTTTGTTCTTTAATTGAGACATGGACGGCTGCTTTTGCATATTGTGTCGCATTGCTGATTAAATTTTGAATGGCTCTTTGACACCAATACTCGTCGATATTAGCAACTAGGTCTTTTGATGAAGGGTGGAATATCAATTCAATATTATATTGTTGAGCGAGTGATTGAAGCTCTTCAATCACGTGTCCTATAAACTCGTTAACATTAACCCACTCCTTTTTAAGATTAAAGCCTTGTCGCTCCATGCCCGCATATTCTAAGAATATTGTGGTCATTTCTTCCATTCGAGTTATCTCAGTTTCCATTCGGTTAATATAGTTATTCTTTTTATCAATATCATTGGTATCAAGCGCAGCTTCAACACCAAAACGTAAACATGACATGGGTGTTCTAATATCGTGAGAGAGGCTACGGGCAAGTATTTTGTTATCATTTACCAGTTTTTCAATTTGCCCTGCCATTTGATTAAAGCTGTATTCAAATGTACGTATATAAGAATACTTACTTACTAGAACACGTTGCGATAAATGGCCTTCGCCAATTTTTTCAGCGGTCGATGTCAATAAATATAAACGCCTTGTCAATGGAAGTAGCCATAAAATGATAATTCCACATACACCTATATATAATGTAGTGGTGAGAATAATGTCGACTGGTTGTGCTTCAACAGGTTCGTGCGGTAAATGTATTTGTATTAAATATTTTGAATGTTTACTGAGTTGCCTCAGCAAATAAGGATTAGTTTCGCTAGCCAGTAATAAGCCGCCAGGCTGAGATAGTTGGGTAATTAATGACGCGGGTAAAGCAACATTATCAGTGAGTTTTAAACTCGCCTCTATTTGATAATATCTGCTAAATTGCTCAAGTTTCCTCTCAATAGCCTCAAACGGGTGATCATCTACTTCGTGACTTAACCCTTCAATCAATTTTTTGTATATAACAATATCTGAACTGTCTTCAACATCAATATTATTTTCAACTAGTGTATCTAGCCCCCAGCTAATTAGAAATAAAGAGCCGATCACTGAAATAATAATACTGATATACAAACGTCTCATTATATTTGGTTTGTCCATGCGTCAGACACAAATAAATACCCTTTTCCCCAAACAGTTTTGAATTTTTTAGGAGATTGGGGATCGTCATTAAATATTTTTCGTAAGGTCGATAACATCACATCAAAGCGACGATCTTGCCCGTCGTATTCACGACCTTTTAGTGCAATAAAAACAGAATCTCGATCAACTACTTGCCCAGCATTAGAGGCTAAAAATAGCAAGAATGAAAATAAGCTGGTTGATAGCTCAACTTCTTGTCCTTGATAGGTTACTCGTTTAGCTTCTTCATTAATAACCAGATCGCCATGAATAACTTCATTATTGACAGTCGTGGTAGCAGCTGAGTTTTTCAAGGCACTAGCAATTCTAGCGAGTAAAGCACGTGGTCTTACAGGTTTTATAACATAATCGTTAGCGCCTGCTTCTAAGCCAATTACTTCATCAAATTCGTCAGCTCGAGCGGTTAGCATGATAATAGGCGTTTGAGAACGCTCTCGAATTAAGCGACACACTTCAATGCCGTTAAGACCGGGTAACATCACATCAAGTAAAATTAAGTCAGGTGTAAAGCTAGCAAATGCATCCATCACCAAATCACCTCTGGCGACGTGGTGAATATTAAAGCCTTGCTCAGTAAGATATTCAGCAACCCAGTCGGCAAGTGTTATATCGTCTTCAACAAGAAGAATGTTTTTGTTTTTCATTATGTTTAATTCCTAAAATAAACGCCATCTGCGTTTACGTGGGGACTTTTTATGGACCCAACTTACATTAATTGTTGTTTCAGCAATGGGATGATTTTTTTCGTTAACAAGCTGATACGTAACAGAACCTTGTGACTGAAACTCGAAGTGATAAACACCCGTTGTTAAATTATTCCAACATTTTATTTGTTGCTGTGTAGATTTCTGAAAAATACAAAAATTGCCATTCGAAATGTTGTCCCATTTTATGGTTACATTGGCATAACAGGTTCTTCCTTGCGTTAGCGCCACACACATGACAGGTTGTGCGGTTAGTAATGTCTCAGACGTTAATTCCTCTGCTTGAGTCGATGAAACGGTTAAGTAAGTACCTGTAACAATTAGAAAAGCAACTCCATTGCTTAGCTTAAAATACATAGTTGACCCCAAGCATAAGTTGAGTAATATGCTGTTTGTCGACTAATGGACTTCTACCTATTACGTTTGAATAATAAGTTTGAGACATACCCACATTAAAGTACCATTTTTGTGAGATAGGGTATTGAGCATACACTTCAATTATTCCCTTAAATCCAGCATTGGGATTATAATAGGCTCTATCCTGATTCACTTCTTCTTCTGAAATACCGTAATAATAATTCATCACGTTATTAGAATAATAAGTAAGGCTCCCTCCTACATAAATGTCCCAATTTTTATAGATAATAAGATCATTATAATAAAGGTCGAGTAACCAGCCATTAGCTTTATTCCATGGTGATAAACTGGCGACGTCTATTGATAAAATGGAATCATCTTTATAGTACGAATAACGGATAGCTGTTGCCGGAGCCCAGTCCCTTTCTTTTAATCCTGCTAACGCTGGTACATTTTCTTCTTTGTCTTCAATAATTAATTCAGGGTTATATCCTTGTAGATAAATTTTACGAACTATATCGAGCTCCCAATTGTCATCAACATGTAATTGATAACCAATTTCTGCACCACTTAATAAGGCACTACTGCGACGATGATTACTTTGTATAAAAAAACCTTTGTAATATAAGTCGAGCAGTAATGATATCGAAAGGTGATCGAATTCATCTTCTTGCTCATCACCAATAATAGGGCTTTGTGTATGGTAAAGCGTAAACCCCGCCATTGCTTGCCAACTAAAGGTTTGATTAAAAACCGTTGTTTCTTTGGGTAACTCTTTTTCCACGGCTAAAGATTGGGTGGAAAGTGTACATAAACTAATAAACACAGTAAAAGCGATAGCTACTTTAGCTATTTTTTTTAAGTAGTGAGCAACAATGTTATTTTTAGTAGAAAGCATGTTTCACCCTCTTTATATTTTTTAATATAATAACAAATGTTTAGTTGCTTCGCAGGCTACCTCAGCTTAAAAGTGTTTAAAAATTGTAAGAATTTCTTCGACTATTTTAAGGGGCTGTTTATCTTTGTTTATATTTTCTGCAATAGACTCTTTTTAATGCAAGCAAAGCAGAATATACGACGTTTGGTTATTCCAAACGAGTTATATTCTAATGCCGCTAGCGATAAAAAGAGACATTGCCCGAAGGGCTGAGGCTTAAATTGCTTTACTTTGCGTTGAAAAGAGTTGATTTAGGGGACTAAATGGCACTATTTTCGCCTTAGTATTTTTCCTAAGTTAAAGGAATTTAATCTCTCAGCAGAATTATTGAACAAAGATCAACAGCCCCTAGTTTGAATAAAAGTCGTTATGTTTAAAATTCCATTTTTAGTCCAATGGAAGGAAACATTCCCATACCTTCTTCACCTTCAATCTTATAATCGCTTAAGGTTTCATTGCCGTCTGGTGCATAATAATAACCAGAAATATTTTCGCTGGCTAAAGCATTTAACATAGCAAAGCTCCATTGTGCTTTCTTACCAAAATAGGTCGTTTTGTAGTTAGCTTGTAAATCTAATCGGTGGTACACAGGTAAAGTGTCTGAATTTAATTCACCATATTGAGGTAAATAATGATCCTCGTGATCTGGATTTTCATATAACCCAACAATCGGAGTATATTTTTGTCCACTGCGAATACTCAACTTGATACCAAAATCCCAACGTTCATTGAGTTCGTAATTAGCAACTAAGTTAGCTAAAAGTGGCGTATCTAAATAATAATCAGTGGTTATATTCGAAATGTCATCTGTTCTGTCACTTTTAGACCAGCTAATTGATGCCCACCCATACCAGCCGTTTTGCTTTTCTCTTCTCACTACCCATTCGACACCTTTAGCACTGCCAGACAAATCGTTGGTATAGCGTAGCTGAGCATTCGCATCATTCTCGTTGGTTGAACGTGCCATATCTGTTAAATCTTTATAATAAAGATCTAACGATGTTTGCCAAAGTCCATTGAGGTTGTATTCAAGCCCCATCGCATAATGAGTCGCTTTTGGGGACTTTAACTTTGGATTACCCACAGTGCGTAATACGGTATCAAGGTCAGGAAAACGACTATAAGTACCGACTTTAGTATTGAATGTTAAGTCGTTATTAAAATACCAATAAAGTGCGGCTCTTGGATGCACAAATCTTTGATTTGTATAATTGTCATGCTCTGCCCGCAAACCAATATCTAGCATAAAATCTTCAGATATCTTCCATTGGTCATTTATGTAGGCAGCAACGGTTGTTTTCTTTAGTGTATCAGCGTCTTGAGTACGAACACTTTTTTGGCTTTCGCAGTCAGGTTCATGATCGGTGCAATAGTAGGGGATCACATCAAAAGAATATTCAGTCTCCTTCTGATTAAAGTCTACACCGGTAATAAGTGTGTGATCTGTAAACCAATCTATTTGATACAGAAATCGAGCATTGTAAATTTCGGAGTCGACATTAATGAACTGTCCTTGCCCGAAGGATTCTTTTTGGTTTTCTGAAGTATGGCCTAACGTTACGTGCATTATTTTTGAGCTGTCACCGTAATATTGCCATGAAATCCCTTGGCTATCGAACTTAGTACTAATACTCAAATCACCAACAAAGTCAGGATCTATCCTTCCTTCTTCTGATGCTTTTGAAATATTAATACCACCTTGATCACTAGCACCGGTAATCGTAAAGGTAAGTTTGTGTTCGTCACCGATTAACCATTGATATTTTCCTTGGTAATCATCACTGACCGGCGCTTGGAAAATGGTATAACCTTCATCTTCTTCTCCTTCAGGGAGAAATAAATGAATAAGACTACGTCTATAAGCAAGGTAAAATGCATGATTTTCTCCAAGTCCCCCTTCAATCATAGCGCTAGCTTTAAGTAAACTCATGTCTATGGTTGTTTTGAAGTCTTGATTACGTGGGTCTCGTAATTTTACGTCGAAAACGCCACCAGTAGCATTGGTATATTGACTACCGAATGCAGCGGGCTCTAGAGAAAAATCTCGTACGACGTTTTCATTGAAAATACTGTCACCAAATAAATGGAATATGTAACTTGTCGGCAAGTCATCTATATAGAAAGCATTATCGTCTGGGGAAGAGCCTCGTATCGCGGGCTCACCACCGTCATCTCCACCCGCATAAACGACGCCAGGTAATGTATAAACAGCCCCTAATGGATCATGATCTAGTCCGGCAATTTTCAATAGTTTTTCAGTTTCAGGAGTAACTTCTGAGAGTGCTTGATTACGCTTACCTTCTACGAGAATAACTTCTATTGATGCTGCATTTTTATCAAAAGCATAGCTAGAATAAGAAACCAAACATGTGGCGAGTAGCACTGAAGATATCGCGGTTAACTTTGTTTTAAAGGACTGAGTGTTGCGCATGTTGAGCCAAATGATGAATGTTGGAATACCGCTATTGTTTATAAAGTCGCTGTAATTTTCAGTAAGTGAAATGTTGAAAATATGTTTGGAAATGTAAAAAAACGTAGGATATATAATAAAATTGATAAATGGTGTGAAAACTAACCGGAGTTAAAGCATTTTTGTGAACGAATAAATACATAACTGTTTTTCATAGAGGAAATTTACTATTATAATGAGATGGAAATTAAACCCGTACTAGAGTGAATATGCTAAGTAGTCGTAAAAAAAATGAGTCAGCTTTAATTCAAACATTTAAAGGTTTGTTGAAAGATCAATGTTATGGCTCTCAGAGTCAGTTAGCAGAAGCTTTATCAACAAATGGCTTTGACAATATGTCTCAAGCTAAAATCTCTCGTTTATTGTCTAAACTAGGCGCTGTTAAAATGAGAAATGCGTCAAGTCAGGTGGTTTATATTTTACCTGACGAATTGGCGATACCTAAAACCAAACAAGCTATTCAGTCAGTTGTTGTTAGCGTTAAACACAACGGTATGCAAGTTATTGTAAAAACAGGTATTGGTGGTGCGCCATTAATTTCTAGAATGCTTGATAGCATGGGTGAGTCAGCGGGTATATTAGGTACGTTAGCGGGTGATGATACTATTTTTATTGCCCCAGCGAAAATTGAAAATATTGACCAAATCACTGAAGATATCAAACAAATTCTAGATATTTAACGTCTTCATTATTTATAGATAAGATGAGTATAGTTATAGCGGATATTGAATAGTTATTTAGCTTAAATTTATAACCATTCACAATATGCTTGTAATCTTTACAATCACATTACATATTTTGATTAAGATTAGTTTTTTGGCGATAATTCGTCTATAATCGCGCCAAAATTTATACTGTTAATCAAATGAGAGGGCTATAATGGCTATCGAACGTACTTTTTCAATCGTAAAACCAGATGCTGTAGCAAAAAATGTTATTGGCCAAATCTATAACCGTTTCGAAACTGCAAATTTAAAAATCGTTGCTTCAAAAATGGTTCATTTAAGCAAAGAAAAAGCTGAAGGTTTTTACGCAGAACACAGCGAACGTCCATTTTTTGGTGCTTTAGTTGAATTCATGACTTCTGGTCCGGTAATGGTTCAGGTTTTAGAAGGCGAAAATGCTGTTCTTAAAAACCGTGAAATCATGGGTGCTACAAACCCAGCTGACGCGTTAGCAGGTACTTTACGTGCAGACTACGCTGATTCAATTGATGAAAACGCATGTCACGGTTCTGATGCTTTAGAATCAGCAGCACGTGAAATTGCTTATTTCTTCGCTGATGACGAGATTTGTGCTCGCACACGTTAATATGACTGGTCGTCTTTAAGGCGATTTCAAATAATATTGATTGTAAAGGATTTTACTGAATTGTCGGTAAAATCCTTTTGTTGTTTTAGCTAGTTGAATAAAATATTAATACTGAGTGTTTTTAAGTAGAATACTGACTATTACTATTGAGCTAAGTACATAATCTTTGATTTTTACTTACTTGTATTTACATTACGCGGGGAAATAGCCTCGTGTATTGATTTTTTAACATGTTTTTTGAGATAAATTTATCATGAGTGAAGTGGCAGAAGTTGTACCTACGTCTAATAAAAAAGTGAACTTACTTAATTTAGACCATCAAATGATGCGTGAGTATTTGGCATCTCTAGGTGAAAAACCCTTTCGTGCTGACCAGCTGATGAAATGGATTTATCATTTTGGTTATTCTGATTTTGAGCAGATGACTAATATTAATAAAAAATTACGAGAAAAACTTCAGCGTAGCGCTGAGATTGTCGCCCCGGAAATTTCTGAAAAACAAGTATCAACAGACGGCACCATTAAATATGCGCTTCGTTTAGA
>Ga0209396_1001891_pt1 | contig 22531 bp, 13 predicted proteins | sample GOMGulsemesocosm_6_FD_184638 | JGI IMG/M metagenome (GOLD analysis project Ga0209396, IMG submission 184638) | Methane-oxidizing microbial communities from mesocosms in the Gulf of Mexico - GOM8C Gulf of Mexico (SPAdes) (version 2) | ecosystem: Environmental > Aquatic > Marine > Cold seeps... | reverse complement strand
CGCTGTAGGCGGCTGTGACCGATTTAAAGCAGTTACGGCTGCCGAAAAACATAGAAGCGCGTTGGTCCACCATCAGAATGACGGGGCGTTCGCGTTCTTCCCTAAACAGTTTGGTGTGCGTGACTTGGGTGCGTGCGGTGACACGCCAATCAATAGAGCGTATGTCGTCACCAGCTTGATAATGGCGCACTTCCTCAAACTCCATGCCGCGCCCACGAAAGCGGGTGCGCACGCTGCCACTGAGCAGTGAGCGGCTCAGTTGCTTGGGCGAAAGAAGTAGGTCCTTGGCGGCAAATCGCAGAGATAATAGCTCGTCAATACCGCAGTAGGCCCCTCGGGGTTGCTGCACTTTAGCTGGTCGAAGACTTGAATTAAGAGTCGGCATAAGGGTTAGGCAACAGGTACGCGGGCAATGAGTTCGGCAATAACCTGATCGCTGTCGACGCCACTGGCTTCAGCTTCAAAGCTTAGGATCAAGCGGTGACGGAAGACGTCCCCCAGTACTGCTTGTACGTTGTCGGGGCTGACAAATTCCTGGCCGTTGAGCCAGGCGTGAGCGCGGGAGCAGCGGTCTAGAGCGATGGTCGCACGGGGGCTGACGCCAAATTCAATCAAACGCGCTAGGTCATCGCCGTAGTTGGCGGGTGTACGGGTGGCGATGGTCAGCTGGACTATGTAGTTTTCTATGGCGTCACTCATGTGTACCGCGAGTACTTCTTGACGCATGGCCATGAGTTCGCTTTGAGTCAGGCTAGGCGCGGGTGCAACATCTAGGTGTTTTGCCTCGTTGCGGGCCAGCTGCAGGATACTGCGCTCATCGGTGACGCCTGGGTAGGCGACTTTCACGTGCATTAAGAAGCGATCCAGCTGCGCTTCGGGCAGTGGGTAGGTACCTTCTTGCTCAATGGGGTTCTGCGTCGCCATGACTAGAAACAGCTCGGGCAGGGGGTAGGTGTTGCGCCCGACACTGATTTGCCGCTCGGCCATGGCCTCAAGCAGCGCCGACTGCACCTTGGCTGGTGCCCGGTTGATCTCATCGGCCAGCACCAGGTTGTGGAAGATAGGGCCTGGTTGAAATTCAAAACTGCCGTTCTCAGGGCGGTAGATGTCGGTACCGGTCACATCGGAGGGCAGCAAGTCAGGGGTGAACTGAATGCGGTGGAAGTTACCCTCGATGGTTTGTGACAGGTCCTTGATCGCCTTAGTCTTGGCCAGCCCTGGCGCCCCTTCAACGAGGAGGTGACCGTCGGCGAGTAGCGCAATCAGCAGGCTGTCGACCAGATGGCTCTGGCCAATAATTTGTTCACAGAGCCAGTTTTTCACTTGGTTCAGTTGGTTTTGCTTATCCATGATGATGGAGGCGTCTCCCTTGGGGCGATTTTGATTGTTATCGCCGTTTGTTATTTTCAACTTAAGATCTTGATTGGCTTAGGATTTTAATCATTACCAAGAATGAATCAAGCGACTTAGGAGTAGACCTGTGGGTCTGTTATTAGTTTCCTTGTGTGCATTATTTTCTCGGGTCAAATAAAGCCGCCGTCCTTAAGCCATAGTCTATGCTTAGGGCTGGGTTGATATACCTATATTAAAGGTAGCCGCCTAGGCGTGATTGCTTATCCTTCACTCGAGGGCTCGGCTGATCTTCGCGTCTAGGTGTAATAGGTGACGGAATAGACTCGGGCGCTGCCCGTAGCATTGAGGATTGACACAGTGGATATAAGCTTGGTTGCAGCTGAAACTAAGGACGCGTTCTTTCATCAGCTTGCTAACTGCATTGATGAAAAATTAACCAATTCTCAGGCGGAGCATGTGAAGGCATTTTCTGAGCTGTTCTATGAGAACCCTGTGCTCGATGAACTGGAGGGAAAAGCCCTTAACGATATCTATGGCAGTGCTTTTGCTTGGTGGAATTTTATTCAACAGCGGGCGAGTGATGCGCCTAAAGTGCGGGTGTTCAATCCCAGTATTGAAGAGGATGGCTGGCTTTGCGGTCATACGGTTGTCGCGGTTCTACAGCGCGATATGCCCTTTTTAGTGGATTCAATACGTATAGAGATTAACCGTCGTAATATCGATATTCACGCGATTAACAGCTCCGTGTTGACCGTGGCGCGCGACGCCTCGGGCGGTCTGCTGGACCTTGTGCAAAAAGGGGTTAAGTTTCGCAATACTAAAACGAAGAACTTCCAACAGGAAGCCTTGGTGTATCTAGAGATAAACCTGCACACAGATGAAGCGGCTATGGCCGAACTGGCGACGAGTTTGGACTCCTTACTTGAGGACATAACCCTGTCGGTGACGGACTACAAACCACTGCTGGAGCAGGTAGGGCTGGCGCGCACTAATATACAACTGGCTAACAGTAATTTTTTACCTGAGAGCGTCAAGGAGACCGATGCCTTTTTGAGCTGGCTTGATGACGGTCACTTCACCTTTTTGGGTTACACCGAGTATGAATTTTATGAGGCAGATGGGGAGCGGCATTTACGTGAGGTATCAAGTAAGCGCCTCGGTATTTTTCGCAAGCACCCCCGCAATGATGACAACATAAAAGAATCTAATTTTAATCCTGGGATGGCACGCTTCCACCTCTCGCCGCAGCTTCTGTCCTTTACAAAATCATCGGTACGCTCACGGGTGCATCGCCGCGCCTACTCTGATTATGTTGTCGTAAAGCGCTTTGATCAGCAGGGTAAGGTCTGTGGCGAGTGTCGCTTCCTTGGGCTTTATACGTCGCCTGTCTATACCTTGAGTCCGAGTAAAATTCCGGTTATTCGGGAAAAAGTTGAACATGTATTGCAGCGCTCCGGATTGGAGATGATGTCGCACGACGGCAAGAGCCTGCGACAGATACTGGAGACATTCCCCCGTGATGAGCTGTTTCAAAGCAGTGAGTCTGAACTTTTTGAGACCTCGATGGGGGTGGCACAGATCAAAGAGCGCCACATGGTGCGTTTATTCTTACGCCGTGACCCCTACGGTAAATTTGTCAACGGCATCGTCTACGTACCACGCGATGCTTTTAGTACTCAGATACGCCAGCAAATACAGAGCCTTATTGGGCAGGCGGTCAGCGCTAAAGAGGATGAGTTTACGACTTATTTTTCGGAGTCGCTGTTAGCTCGAGCGCACATTGTTTTTCGCATCGACCCTAATGAACTCGCTGAATTTGATGTTAAGCGCTTAGAGAGTCAGATTGTCGATATCACCCGCACCTGGGAAGATCGTCTGCGAGAGTGCCTGCGTGAGTCGCACGGTGAGGAGCGTGGGCAGCGCTTGTTCAGTCAATTCTCTACCGCGTTTTCTTCTGGTTACCGCGAAAGTTATGAAGTCCGTTCAGCGGTACAGGATATCGATACCATTGCCTCATTGAGTGATGATAATAACCTGGCCATGAGTTTTTATAGGCCTATGGGGGCTGGCAGTAATACTATGCGCTTTAAGGTCTTCCATCTACATCGAGCGCTGGAGTTATCGGATATTATTCCACTGCTGGAGAACTTAGGATTACGGGTGCTAGGTGAACACCCCTATAGTTTTCTGACCAGCGATCGGCGCTGCATCTGGATGCATGATTTTGAGTTGCGCTTTGATCTGCCGACAGAAGTGGATGTGCACGCGGTGCGAAATAACTTCCAAGAGGCTTTTGAAGCTATTTGGCGACAAGAGAGCGACAGCGATGCCTATAACCGACTGGTGCTCGGTGCGCGCATAAGCTGGCGTGAAGTGGTCGTTCTGCGCGCTTATGGCAGCTACATGAAGCAAACGGCTTTCAACTCCAGTCAAACCTACATTGCTCGCACACTGGCGAATCATCTTGATATTACCCGCAACCTCGTGGCTCTGTTTAAAGCCTCGTTTGACCCGCGGGTGAATCAAGGTACGGAAAAAGATTTGCAACGGATTGTGCGTTTAGAAGGTAAAATTATCGACAGTCTTGATCAGGTGGATAACCTGAATGAGGACCGGATTGTACGTCGCTACCTCGATTTTATTAAAGGCACCTTGCGGACGAATTTTTTCCAGCGCGATGAGTCAGGTGTTAACAAACCTTATGTTTCTTTTAAATTTGCACCCGATACTATTCCGGACATTCCTGAACCTCGGCCCATGTTTGAAATTTTTGTCTATTCACCACGCATGGAGGGCATGCACCTGCGTGGTGGCAAGGTGGCGCGAGGTGGTTTGCGCTGGTCTGATCGCCAGCAGGACTATCGCACAGAGGTCCTAGGCTTGGTGAAAGCGCAACAGGTTAAGAATGCCGTTATTGTGCCCAATGGCGCTAAAGGCGGTTTTGTGGCTAAAAAATTACCCACTGAAGGCGGCCGTGAAGCCTTTATAAAGGAGGGGATTGCTTGCTATCAGATGTTTATTCGAGGGCTGTTGGATATCACCGACAATATTGTTGAGGGTGAAATAGTGCCGCCCAAAGCGGTAGTGCGCAAGGATGAAGACGATCCATACTTGGTGGTGGCGGCCGATAAAGGCACGGCGACCTTCTCAGATATAGCCAACGCTATTTCAGAACAATACAACCACTGGCTGGGCGATGCGTTTGCCTCGGGTGGCAGCGTCGGATACGACCATAAAGGAATGGGCATTACCGCTCGCGGGGCCTGGGTTTCCGTGCAACGACATTTTAAAGAGCAGGGGCTCAATGTTCAGGAGAGCGACTTTACCGTGATCGGTGTGGGCGACATGGCCGGCGATGTGTTTGGTAACGGTATGCTGATGTCGGAACATATTTGTTTGACGGCGGCCTTTAATCACCTGCACATCTTTATTGATCCCAACCCTGATGCGGCCAAGAGTTTTGTCGAGCGCCAACGCCTATTTACGACACCGGGTGCGAGTTGGGCCGACTACGATGAGTCTTTGATATCAAAGGGCGGGGCGGTGTTCTCTCGTGCGGCTAAGTCCATCGCTATCTCGGCTGAAATGAAAAAGCGCTTCGCCATTACCGCCAATAAACTCACCCCCACAGAACTACTGAACGCTCTGCTTAAAGCGCCGGTGGATCTGATTTGGAACGGTGGTATCGGCACCTATGTGAAGAGCGCCAATGAGACTCACAGCGATGTGGGTGACAAGGCCAATGACGTTCTGCGTGTGAATGGCAGTGAGTTGCGCTGTAAGGTGTTTGGTGAGGGCGGCAACTTGGGTATGACTCAGCTAGGGCGGATTGAATTTTGTCTTAGTGGGGGCGCCTGTAATACCGATTTTATCGATAATGCCGCGGGTGTGGATTGTTCAGATCACGAAGTGAACATTAAAATACTGCTCGACGGTTGCGTCAGCAATGGTGATATGACGCAAAAGCAGCGCAATAAACAACTGGAAGACATGACCGACACAGTGTCGAGCATGGTGTTGTCCAATAACTACAAGCAAACACAGGCAATTTCCCTCGCAGAGCATCAGGTGGCGACCCGTGTGGGTGAATACCGGCGCTTTATGAACAGTATGGTTGAGAGCGGTCGGCTTGATCGAGGTCTGGAGTTTTTACCGGAGGACGATGCCATTGTTGAGCGCCAGCAACAGGGCAAATCGCTAACGCGCCCAGAGCTTTCGGTGCTTATTTCTTACTCCAAGGTGATGTTGAAAGAAGCGTTGAATGAGGACGCGCTGACCGATGATGTTTATATGGTCAGTGCTGTCGAGAATGCCTTTCCTGCGCAGCTACAAGTTAAGTATAAAACGGAGATATACAGCCACCGCTTGCGTAAACAAATTGTTGCGACTCAAATTGCCAATGACATGGTAAATCACATGGGAATTACGTTTTGCCATCGCTTGACGGAGTCGACTGGCTCTAGTGAGGTTGATGTCGCAAAAGCGTATGTAACGGCGCGGGACGTTTACAGCTTACCGAGTTTTTTCGCCCGTGTTGAAGCCTTGGACTACCGAGTGGATGCGGTGCTGCAACACCGCTTGCAGTTAAAGACGATGCGCCGTATGCGCCGTGCAACACGGTGGTTCTTACGTAACCGACGCGGACACCTGTCACCTCAGGTTGAGGTTGAGTCGCTGGCGCCGCAGGTGCAGGCTCTGATGAAAAAGTTGCCGGAAGAAATGTGTGGCGCACCTAAGGATGACTGGCAGACTGAGTTTGATGAACTGGTTGGTTTGGGGATTCCCAAAGCACTGGCGGCTGAAGCTGCTCTGCCAGCAACACTCTATTCTGCTTTGAGCATTGTTGAGGCGGCACGTTTGACCGGCGCCAAGCCTGAGCGTATGGCCCAGGTGTATTTTTCATTAGGCGACTTACTTGGTTTGCACTGGTTCTCCTCACAGGTTTCTGAGGTCAAGGTTGAGAATTTCTGGCAGGCGATGGCGCGTGAGGCGTTTATGGATGATGTCGACTCGCAGATGCGGACACTGGCGATTGCCATTATTCGGTTGCAGCAAAAGGGGCAGACGGTGGTTGAGACCATTGAGCGCTGGATGGCTCAGCATGAATTGCTCGTGGGACGCTGGCGCAGCATGATTACCGAACTACAGGGTGCCGCGGGTACCGATTTTGCGATGTTCTCTGTGGCGCTGCGTGAACTGCTCGATTTGGCTCAAGCCAGCCAACACTGTACGTCATTGGAGGACGGCAGCTCTGAGTGCACAGGTGAATAGGCGTGAGTCGACGACTAAGCTTTAGCGGTGTTGGGCATCTAATTAAGTACGCCGGTTCTCTGTAGGCGATGGTCGTGAACTAATTTTGAATCTTATCGGAATGATTTGTACACTAGCGGCCTTTGAGCCCTGATGGCGACGATATGCATTAGGGGGTACTGGCTTTTGGTGTTACAGGTGGCGTTGGATTACGCGGCTTAACGATCATTTTGAGGGATTCATGTCGTCATTGGTGGTGAATTTAAGCATTGCGGCTGATGAGTATCAGCGCATGTATGCAGGCAGTGTAAGTCATGTTGCGGCGGTATCGGTTGATGGTCGCAGAGTAAGATTCCCCGCTAATATATTGCGTCCGTTCGTGACGCTAGAGGGCATTCAAGGGCGCTTTATTATTCGCTTTGACAGCGACAGCCGTTTCCAAGGCATTGATCGCCTTACCTGAGCGCTGACTAGCCGCCTCACTGGCCAAAAAATATGCACTTAATAGCCCTCCAGCGGCCTCTCGGGCTTCGATTCTGCTTGGCTGTCCAGTATTCTTGCGCCGCAGTTGCGGTAATAAATACACCGCCCTGATTGACGCGGTCCATATCCACTACGCCAGTATTGCTTTCATTCAAAGGTGTCAAACTCAGTCCGCTGGTGTCGATGTTGGTATAGCAGTGGCTGGTGCTATAGCCCAATCTTGATTAAGCCGAAGCCGCTGACTTAATCGAGGTTGGGGTTGCCGCTGAATCGCAGCTCAAACTTGTCTGCGTACCAAAGTGGGTGTAGACACCGCTACCACTCATGGCGCTCCGTTGAAATTGCACCCGGCCTTCCCGCCGGGTGTTTTGGCTGAGCTCGGCACCGCCGCTGTAGCAGCCCCAAGCCCTGCCTTGCTTAAAGTCGCGAGATCGCTTCGTTGTTGACGCCTTGGTAATCGAGAAGAACATCCCCTTGAACGTTGGCGTTTTTATTGCTATCGAACCCCTCGATGCGGGTTTCAGGCTTTGTGCTTTGTAGTTCATCTTTTGCTGGTATTGGCAGAGCGCTGAACAGCTCCAGCACGCCCCAGTTGGCGAGATTGGGCAGCAGCACGGTGGCTGCAGCACCACTGCGGCGGACCTCCAGCTCCAGCGGTTCCTGTCCAGCTTGGTTGTAGCGGGCGGCGATGAACGAGCTGTCGAACAGCGAGTCTTGGATGTTGACGCTGACATTACTCTTGACGTTAATGCTATTGGATTGTGCGTTGTAGTCGCGGTTAACCAGATGCACTATCTGTGGCGCATTGGGGTGGGGGTGGCTGGGGTTGCTGCGGGCAAAGCTGGCCACTTTCTCTTGGTCGATAGAAATCTCTCGCGGCTGCAACGCTAGGATGGCGGCTGTGTCTGGCCAGAGCACGCGCTTGTGGGCGACGGCGTCGAGGGCTGACTGCTGCGCCGTGTCTAGGGGGACACTGTTAAACTCGGTGGTGACAACAGCCGTGACCTGATTCAATGCGGCCTGTTGATCGATGTCGGTTAAATACTTGGGCCACCAGCTGTCTCCTGCGACCAATAGCTTGTATGGGATATTCTCCTCCATTAAACCGGCGGCGGCGGCAAAGATATCGAGCTCAGCGTAATCACTTCCACGGTAGGCGCGGTGGCTGTAGACCAGCGCTACCTTTGCCACGCTTTCGTAGTCGTCAAACATATAGCCGTTGGCGGCAATCCAGGCGTAGATGTAATCGTAGTCACCGGCGGCCGGGTCGTAGTAGCGCTGGGCTAAATCGTTGTAGGCCCACATGTGTTCTGGCGCCATAAATACCGCGCCATTGGCGTAGGCCTGAGCAATCCACGAGCGCACCAGATCAACCGCCTCTGGGTTGTCGATCATGTAATCCCAGTCTGGATTAGGTTGTCCGGTGAGCGCCAGTGGCTTGCCAATGGCTTCGCCGAGTTTATACATCAACATAACGTCGCTGCTGGGTGCCTCGGAGCTGGCGCGATGATTAAACTCTTGCGTATAAAAATCAAACTCATCGGTATGTGCGAAGCGAATGCCGTTCCAGTAGGGGTCGAGGATGGGGGAGCTGGTGCCGACTTCTATATAGCCGATTCCTTCTTTATGAGGGTAGCCTTTTTGCTCGGCGACAGAGTCGGCAAATTGCACCAGACTCGCTAAATAGTTGTTGTTCCAGTCCTGTAAAAATTCGCGAAACACCCCCGACAATGGAATCGTATTGGGCACAGCCACGGCTTGAGCCTCATACTCTGCGGCGGTCCAGCCGAGGCCTATTAAGAAATTTCCGTAGTGAAAATTGGCAACATCGTCTATCTCCATAGCGGTTAGTTCCGCGGCTCTGTAGTTCTGCGGCAGCCAGGCGCTGAAGTTATTCATGCAGTCAGCGCTGAAGTCGCCGCCCCAATAGTAGTGCGCTGGGGTCGCCTGCTGGGAATCAAATAACAGGGCGTCGACCAGCCCGGGTCCCGCCTCGCCGAAGAAGGCGATGTCTTCAATTTGCCAGCGTAAATACTCTTGGAAAATGGGCGAGTGGGTCGAGAAAAAGTAGTGACCGGGAAACCAGTCAATGGGCAGTGACGAGCCGTCTAAGCGCTGGGCGAAGGCCTGCTTGTAGGTGTCTGGGTATTTGCTGAGCATGCCACCCCATATTACATCCCACTCGACCCGCGACACCCAGTCGACGCCAGCGGCGTCGTGATTGAGGATGCTATTGATATAGCCCTCAATATTGTTATCGAAGTTGTCCATGCTAAAACTTGGGTAGGTGGGCGGGGTAAAGCCCCACATCACCGAGTCGCTGCTGTAGGTGCCATAGAGGCCGTGATCGATGCCCTCTATTTCATTTCGGAGCGCTTGGGTGAAGAGCACATCGGATTTTTTTACAAATGATTCGCCGGCTTGCCCCACGGCTATAAAGCCACAGAAACTGTATAAACCCAGCGCTATGGCGCAACTTAAACGTATTGTTCTCATTGTCTTGCCTATTATTGTTAACTATTTACGCTGGTTAATGTGTTTTTTATACTAGAAAAACGAGGGCGTTGAATGATGATGGACTTGAGGGTGACTCGGGGAGCTTAGGGCCCCGGCGTCGTCACTGGCTAGCAAAAAAAGCCCACCGACACATCACGGCAAGGTGCGCGTGAGCAAGGTGAGCAAGCAGGGGCCAGTTTTTCAGACGTTGCTTAGCTTGCGCGCTCCTCAGGTTTGGTGCGCAATAAGCTTTGCCGTGAAAGGCCAAAGCGCTCTGGATCCTTGAGTACATCGCGGATAGCGCTGTAGTGGGGGAACAGATGCCAGCCTAAATCTTTTTCGGCCGAGCGCCGCAGATCGCACTCGAAGCCGACCAAAAATGTCCAGTCGCTGGCGCCATAGTGGGCCAGCCCCCAGGAAAACCCCTGGCCGTCGCCACTGTCGTTGAACTTATCGGCGACATAGGCGCCGCCGGCGGGGGGGATGTCTTCGAGGCCCGTGACCACCTCGAAGTTAACGCCGTCTTCGGAGTATTGAATAGTGCCTTTTTCAGGGCCGGCCCAGTCGACAATGGCGGCCATGCCCGTGCCCCAGGGGAATACCCAGGTCTCGTGGCCGCTGTTTGAAACAGGGTTGGCCGGATGCTTAACGTAGGGTCCCTCGGGCTTGTCGGCTATGGCCAGCCCCCACTTGGAGTCGGTGAACATGGTTTCGCCGATGGCGTGGCCCTTGTAATACAGGTAGTACTGGCCCCTAAATTTAATCACCCCTGGGTCGTGAATCGCGCCGCTGTCCCAAGAGCCGATCTCCAGTGCGTCGCCCCAGTTGGAGTCGCCGTGCTCATTGGGGTTACGCAACCTACCGCTGCGGCTAGGTTCCACAATCGGTTCGGCAAGTTTGTTCCAGGGGCCGTCTGCGGATTCGGCCCAGGCCATGCCGACGACATTGAGCGGGTCGTTATTTTTCTTTGCCTGGTAGGTGAGGTAATACTTGCCGTCAGCCACCAAAATTTCAGTGGTGAACACGCTGTATTCATCCCAGCTTCCCGCCGCGCCGCGGGTGACGGCCGGCCCCTGTTCACGCCAGTTAACGCCGTCGTCGCTGGTGGCGTACCAGATATCGGCATCGAGCCAACTGGATTGGCTGCACTCGTTGCGGGTGTACCAAATATAATATTGGTCGTTGGCTTTGATAATGGTACTGGGGTCGCGGCGGTTAACGCCTTTCTCATAGCCCAGTCCGGTAATCGGCCTGTAGCTAAAGCGGGTGTAGAGTTCATTTTCGCTGTCATCGCACTGGTGGCGTTGCATGGCGGCGCTGAGTGTATTCACAAGAAGACTCCTGAGTATTAACGAAATAAGGGGTTAAGCGCCGTATAGAGCCAGGCGAATTTCTTCACGCTTGGCTTTATCAAGCTTGTAAAACATCATAATCACGCCGGCGGCCAGAAAAATAAGACCGGGCAAGAGGGTGCCAATAAAGTTGATGCTGTCGATGACCTGCGGCGACTGCTCGGACAGCTCGGCGTTATAGCCGCTGGCGCCGAGTACCCACAGGGAGACAGCGCCGCCAATACCCAGCCCCAGTTTTAAAACAAACAAGAAGAGCGCAAAGATCACCCCGGCCATGTTCTTGCCGCTGAGCACTTGTTGATAGTCCACCAGGTCGCTGAGCATGCTCCAAGTCAAGGGCACCATGCTGATCGACAAAAAGGACACCACAACCCCCAATAGCATGATGGTGACAAATTCACTGCCCGGCAGCCAGTAGGGAATGGCCGAGAGGATCGCGCAGCAAAACATCAGCGCCTGATAGGAGCGAACCTTGTCAAAGCGAGTCCACAGGTAGGCGGAAAGCGCCGCGCCCAAGGTCGCCCCAACACTGCCCCAGGTCAGGAAGATGGCAACTCGGTCACTGGCATCGAGTAAAACATGATTGATGTAATAGACCGCCACCGTCGCTTTTATCGTCAGGGTGGTAAAAAACAGCAGGCTGACGCTGTAGACAATGGCCAGCTGGCGGTTGCCCAGCGCCTGACTGATCGAGCGGTATAAGTCTTTAACGCTGCCCTGTTGGTTCTCGCTCAGTGGCTGAGCGGCGTAGCGCTCTTGCACCCTGAACACACAGTAGTAGAGGCAAATAACAATGAGCAGACTAAACACAGCGGCGGCGTAAAGGTAGCCGAGCTGATCATCGCCGTCGCCCAGATGGGCCACCAGAGGCAGCATGGCGTAGGAGACAAATACCGAGGCGAGCATGCCCAGACCAAAGCGGTAGGACTGCAACAGGGTGCGCTCGTCCGAGTCGCGGGTTAGGAAGCCGGCCATGGCGGAATAGGGCACATTAACCAGTGTGTAGGTGAGTGACAAAAGGGCGAAGCTGGCGTAGGCGTAGATAAGTTTACCGCCCTCGCTGAAGTCCGGCGTATAGAAAACCATGGTAAACGACAGCGCCAGCGGCACAGTGCCAAACATAATAAAAGGTCGGCAGCTGCCGTGTTTGCTGCGGGTCTTGTCGACCCAATAGCCGACGAGCGGGTCGGTAATTGCATCAAATATGCGCACGGCTAGGTACATGGTGCCGACATGGACGGGGTGCAGGCCGTAGACATCGGTGTAAAATACCGCCAGCCAAATCGACAGCATCTGCCAGACAATATTATTGCCAAAGTCGCCCAGGCCGTAATTGATTTTAATGCCAGTTTGCAGCGGCTGAGACGGAGAAAACCCTGCCGAGTTTGTGCATTCTTCAGCTCTGCTCATATCAGTTAGTGTGCTCATAGTCATAGCGCCTTATATAGATAGCGGCATCGAAAGCGTTTGTCGCTCTTCGATTTTTTGGTTTTCGTCGATGATGTCTTGCCTGGCGTTTTCTTCCAACTGCATCTTGCCCTGAAAATAGGTGGCCTCATTAAAGCGGCCGACCTGATCGCGCGGGTTCTTGAAATAGGGCCTATCTGTCTGGCGGTGCAGATCGCAATCAAAGCGCGCTAAAAATGACTCGCTTTCGACGATGCGGCGAGGATTGTTGGGCACGATGGTAGCGGTATTGATATGGCACAGCCCCCAGGTAATGCCCTGACCATCGCCATTGTCGGCAAAGGCGTCGGGGCAGTAAGGACCAGGTGCAATCGGTGGGCAGCTGACCGACGCCATGATGTCAAAGTTAAGACCGTCGGCGGCGAATTGCACGGTGTTTTTTTCTGGGCCGTCGACCGACAGCAGGGCGGCGATGCCCTGTTTATAGGGGAACAAACAGGTCTCGTGGCCAGAGTTCAGCAGTGGGTTCAGCGAGTGTTTGATAAAGGGGCCGGCGGGGGAGTCGGCAATGGCGACTCCTTGGGCGCGTACCAGACGATCGGCCTTGCCCGGCAGTGGCTGGCCCTTATAGAACAGCCAAATCTTACCCTGATACACCAACGGATAGGGGTCGTGTATGGCGCCGCCGTCCCAGTGTTCTTCTGCGCCCAGCGGCAAGACCGGTTCATTCATCTTCTGCCAGGGGCCCTCGACTGAATCGGCCCAGGCCATGCTGACATCGCAGTGATCGCCCTGGCTGTTGGAGAATGCTCCGCTAAAGCTCTGGTAGTAGAGGTAATAGCGCTCGCCAAAGTACAAGACGTCGGCGGTGGTGACGGCGCGGTCGCCGTAGTGCCCGGCCACGGCTCGGCCGATGGCCAGCCCCTGTTCGCGCCAGTCAAAGCCATCTTCGCTGGTGGCGTAGTAGATGTCGGCCAGATCCCAGTCGACGGCGGGCAGTGAATCGCTGCACTGGTCCATGCCCACGGGGGCAACACTGGGGGCGCGGCGGGTATACCAGACATAATAGAGCCCGTCGACCTTCAGGACTTTGCTCGGGTCGCGGCGCGAGGCGTCAGGGCTCTTGCCTAAGCCAGTGAGGCGGGTGTACTTAAAATTGCTGAAAAATTCATTGTTGCGCTCGTCTGGCTCTGGCCAGTATTCATAGAGCCTGCGCATGGCGGCGCTCAGGGGCGGCGCTGGAGTTTGAGGCTTGTCTTGTTCTAGCATAGTGTGACCTTAAACTATTTTTTATGGGTCTTGCGCTCAGCGGCAACAGCGGCGGCCAGTTTCCCAGCCGCCATTAAGCTGTTAAAAATCTATAACTAAAGCTCTTTTATGTAGACGGTTTTTTTATCAACGTATTGTTCCAAGCCGTACTTGCCGTCTTCGCCGCCGGCGCCGCTCATTTTCCAGCCGTTGTGGAAGCCCTGATGCTGTTCGCCAAGGCCGCGGTTGACATAGACCTCACCGACCTCCAGCTCGTTAATGGCACGCTGGATATAGTTAAGCGTTTGGGTAAATAAATAGGCGGACAAGCCGTATTGGTTGTCGTTGCAGTGCTTGATGGCCTCATCCATGTTGCGAATCTTGACGATTGGCAGCACCGGGCCAAAGGTTTCTTCGCGCACCAGAATATTGTCCTGTTCAACATCGATTAACAGTGTGGGCTCATACCAGCAGCCCTCCTCAAAACCTTCAACATGGGCTCGCTTGCCACCGCAGGCGAGTGTCGCGCCCTCGGCAATGGACTGCTGCACCAGCTGGTCGATATGGGTGATTTCCTGTTGATTGACCTTGGGACCCATCTGCGTTTCTGGATTCATTGGATCGCCGACTTTTAGGTCGCGCACCATGGGCACAAACTTGGCGATGAAATCGTCGTAAACCGATTCGTGCACATACACTCGCTCGGCGCAGGTGCAAACTTGACCGCAGTTGGCAAAGCGTGCCCAGAGCGTTTCCTCGGCGGCGTAATCGAGATCGGCGTCCTCCATAATAATCAGCGGAGCCTTGCCACCCAGCTCAAGCATCACCGGGGTTAAATGTTCGGCGGAGGTTTTGTAAATTTTTTGTCCGGCGCCGGTGCTGCCGGTCATGGTGATCAGCTGGGTAATGGGGCTCTCGCACAGGTGTTGGCCCACCACTGAACCGCTGCCGTTGACGATGTTGAGCACACCGGCGGGAATACCCACGGCATTGGCAATACGGCCCAGCGCCATGGTGGCCAAGGGCGTCTCCACCGTGGGTTTGATGACAATGGTGTTGCCGGTGATCAGTGCCGGCCCCAGTTTGCGGCCGGCCAGCGCCAGCGGAAAGTTCCAGGCGGTGATGGCAACCACAACGCCGCGCGGGACCTTATGGATGTAAATTTTTTCGCCTTCGTTATCCGAGGGCAATATGTCTCCCTCGAGGGTCAGTGCATTGTCACAGGCATACTCAATAAAGGTGGCGGTGGCGTTGACTTCGCCACGTGCAACCTCCAACAATTTCCCTTGTTCTCGCACCAATAGTTTCGACAGGCTATCTGTCTCGGCGCGAATAGCTGCCGCGAATTGACGCAAAATATCGGCGCGCTGGCGGGCGGTTTTTTTCGCCCACAGCGGTTGCGCCGCCTGAGCGCTTTCCAGCGCTTGTTGGGCGTCCTCAATACAGCCCTTGGGGATTTCGCCGATGGGCTCCCCGCTGCTGGGGCTGTAAACCACTGTGGCTTCGGCTGAGTGTGAAGCCACATACTGGCCGTTAATAAAATTCACATTGTTATTAATTGTCATAGTCCTATCTCCCCATCCATCCGCCGTCAACCAGCAGGGTGGTGCCATTAATATAATCGGAGGCGCTCGAGGCCAGAAACACCACCGGCCCTTTAAAGTCTTCCGGTGTGCCCCAGCGAGCCTGGGGAATCCTTGCCAAGATAGACGCGCTGCGCTCGGGATCTTCGCGCAGCGCTTGGGTGTTGTCGGTTGCTATGTAGCCAGGAGCAATGGCATTGACATTAATGCCTTGGCTGGCCCACTCGTTGGATAGCGCTTTGACCAGCTGGCCGATGGCGCCCTTGCTGGCGGCATAGCCAGGTACGGTAATGCCGCCCTGAAACGTCAGCAGTGAGGCGGTAAAAATAATCTTGCCGCCGCCGCTCGCCAACATACTCTTGCCGATTTCACGGGAGAGAATAAAGGGCGCGTTGAGGTTGACGTCGATGACCTGATCCCAGTCTTGATCACTGTGATCCTTGGCCTCGGCGCGCAAGATGGTGCCGGCATTATTGACGAGGATATCGATTTTAGGGTGTTGGTGTTTCACCTGGTCGATAAATCCGTAGACGCTATTGCGATCGGAAAAGTCGCACTGATAGCCGCTGAAGTTTTTCCCCAGAGCCTTGATCTCGCGCTCAATTGGCGAGTCGTTGCTGGCCAGACTCGCTGAGACGCCGATGATGTCGGCGCCGGCCTCGGCCAGCGCCAGCGCCATGGCCTTGCCAATACCGCGGCTGCAACCGGTGACCAAGGCGGTTTTCCCCACTAAGCTAAATGTATCTAACATAATCGTTCTCCGTGGTTTATGCGCTTTCGCAGTGCAGCAGCGCTTTCATACCCTGCGGGTTATTGGCCATGCCAGAGAAGGCTGAATTTATGTCCTGTAACGCTGAAACTTGGCTGATAAATGGCTCGAGGTTAATCCGCCCCTCATCGACCAAGGCAATGGCCTGCTCAAAATCGGCCGCCTCGTAGACGCGCGCGCCGAGCAGTTGCAGCTCTTTCCAAAAGAATTGAAATAAATCCACTTCGGGTTTCTGAGTGTGAATGGCGACCATACAAATACGACCGCGCACGGCGGCAATTTTTGTCATGGTGTCTATCGCCGCCTGCACGCCTGAGACCTCAAAAACCACATCGGCACCTTTGTTGTCGCTCCAGCTGGCGACGCGCTCTTCGATATTTTCATTGATGGGATCAACGGTCAGTATGCCGTTACTCTCGGCAAATTGGCGGCGACCGTCATTGACCTCGGATATCATCACCTCGGCGCCGACGCTTTGGGCCACGAGCGCGACCAGCTGACCTATGGGGCCGCCGCCAATCACCACGGCCTTTTCACCCGCGCTTAAGCCAGCGCGCGCTATGTCGTGACAGGCGACCGCCAGCGGTTCAATCAGTGCGCCCTGCTGCAGGCTGACCGCTTTGGGTAACCTGTGTAACGTGCGGGCTTTTACCGTCCAGCGGCTTTGGAAAGCCCCGGGGGTATCAATGCCCATAAATTTCAAATGGTGGCAGATGTGGCTGTGCCCTGAGTCACAGGCGGGGCAGTTATTGCAATAGTCCAGTGGCCTGACAACCACTCGGTCGCCTATGTTGAAGCCTTGCACGTCGCTGCCGAGCTTTTCAATCGTGCCGGACACCTCGTGACCAATTACCTGCGGCGGTGCGACACGCTGATCCATCAGGCCGTGATATATGTGCATGTCGGTGCCGCAGATGCCGACATAACCCACGTTTAATTGCACTTCATCGGCTTTGGGTTCTATGGCAAGGCTTTCAACGAGTTGAAAGGATTTATTGCCTATGTACTGAGCTGCTGTCATTGAGCGATCCCCTGTCTTTTTTAATATGGTGGTTGTATATTCTTTCGCAAATAACCGCGCCGCTATGTTGTACAACCAGACTGGCTACTCTGGCAGCCGATGTGATCGATTCCTGGACTCCGGCACCCTCTATTCTGGATGCCAGATAGGTTCCGGAAAATGAATCCCCGGCCGCCGTTGAGTCAACTTGTTTGGGCGCGGCGCTAAAGGGCAGGTGAGTGAGCGGGTTGCCCTGGCTAAAAGCATAAATACCCTGTTGGCCAGATTTGATGATGATTTCTTTAACCCCTAGGCCAGACAGATAACTCTGCACGTCATCGATTGTTTGGTGCGCAAATAAATCTGTGTGCTCATCGAGCCCTGGCAGGGCAATGTCGGTAATTTTATAGGCCTCCTCTATCCATCTAGCGGCCTGTTGTGGGCTGTCCCACAGGTTGGCCCGGTAGTTGGGGTCAAAGGCTATGTCGGCGCCATTGGCGCGCAGCTGCTCTAGCCACTGCAGAAGTTTAACTCGCTGTTCGACACTCAGAATGGCGAGGGTGATGCCAGAAAAATAAACACAATTGAACGACAGTGCGCGCCTGTGTTGATGTTTTTTTTCTAACAGGTTCATCATTTGACTGGCGGCGGAGTCGCGTCTCCAGTAAGAAAAACTTCGCTCGCCCAGCGGGTCGGTCGCTATGACATAGATACCCAGCAGCGCTTTTTTGGCGCGGGTGACTAGGGACGTATCCAAGCCATCGGTTTTCCACTGCTCTAACATGGCATCACTGAGCGGGTCCTGCCCTATGGAGCTGTACAGGGCCACCTTAAGATCCGGCGACCAGCGTTTGGCGTAAACGGCGCTGTTGTAGGTGTCACCGGAGAAGGCGCGACGAAAACTGGAATCATTATTTTCTCTCAGTTCCATCATGCACTCTCCAATTGCCAGAAAAGACGCCATAGTGAGCCTCCTATGCCAGCTGCGTTGAAGGTGTGCCGCTCGATATTGTCGAGTTGCGTTGCTCGTGTGTTTCTGAAGCGCGGAATGGTCGAAGTTTTTCCCAGTCAAACTCGACGCCAATACCGGGGGTCGATGGAGCAATCGCTCGGTAATTCTCCACCACCAGCGGTCGCTTGGTGTATTGGTCGATTGGAAAACTGTGCACTTCGAGCCAACCAGCATTACTCTGGGCGGACATTAAACTGACGTGCAGTTCTTGCATGCCGTGTGAGCAGATGGGTGTGTTGTATTGGCGCGATAACTCAGCGGCCTTTAACCAGCCAGTGATGCCGCCGCAGTTGGAGGCGTCGGGTTGAATAAAGGACAGTTGCGCCTGATCGAAGGCGTAGCCAAATTCGTGAATGGTGTGCAGGTTTTCCCCCATCGCCAATGGCACGCCGGTGGCCTCGGCTATCTGCGCGAAGCCTTGATAGTCGTCGGGTATGGTGGGTTCTTCAAACCAGAAGATGTTGTAGGGCTTAAAGGCCTCTGCCGCGGCAATGGCCTGATCGACGCTCATGCAGTAGTTGGCGTCGACCATAAAGGTGATGTCATCGCCGATGAGTTCGCGCACGGCTTTTATTCGCTCGACGTCATCGGCCAAATTCTTATGGCCCACCTTAATCTTTACGCCATTAAAACCACTGTCGAGGTAGCCGCGAATATTGGCCAGTAATTTATCCAGTGGAAAGTTTAAATCGATGCCGCCACAGTATGCTTTGCAGCTATTGTTGGTACCTCCAGCCAGTTTCCAGAGGGGCTTTTCCTGACGGATACCGCGTATGTCCCAGAGGGCTATGTCGATGGCCGAGATAGCAAAGGTGGCGACGCCGCCGCGGCCGACATAGTGGATATGCCACTCCATAAAATCATAGATGGCGTCGATGTCGTCGCCGTCACGGCCCAGCAGTGCAGGGGCCAGGTCGTGGTCGATCATCGCCTTGATCGCAAAGCCGCCCTTGCCGCCGGTGTAGGTATAGCCGGTGCCCTGTGATCCGTCGCTGAGCGATACCGTGACGGTGATCAGTTCGAAGAAAGTGTGATCGCCGTGCTTAGCATCGGTGAGTACTTCGGCCAGTGGGATTTGAAATAATTTTGATTCAATCTTGTCGATTTTATTCATAGTAAAATTCACTATTCAAAAAATAATACTGAGGTGCCAGTGGCTCGCAGATGCACATTTAGATTGTGAGCACTGGAAATTCCCACCCGCGAGGGTGGGGAGTTTCTGGGTTGTGTAATACTCGAAGGTTTAGAACTCGTAGCGCAGGCCCAAGCGGTAGGTGCGGCCGTTGTGGGTCTGGTTCCAGTTTCTATCACGCGGTACCGAGGCGCCGTCGACCAGATTGCCGTCGCTGAGCGCGGCGGAGAAATACTGATCGCTTTCCTCAAGCAGGTTGCTGACGCTGCCGACCAGCTCGAAGCCGTTGTTCATCAGGTAGCTGAAGGAACCGTCGAGCTGACCATAGGCGTCGCGCCAGATGACGTTGTTGTCGGTGTTGGCAGCATTATGCAAAGACTCTGAGCGCCAGTTGTAGGCTAGACGCACCATCAGGTTCTCGCTCTGGTAGTAGCCCATCAGGTTGTAGGCATGTTCCGACTGATCGAGGAAGGGCAGATCGACCTCCTCATTACCCAGTGAGTCCTTGAAGTAGTCGGCCGAGCTGTCGGTCATTGTAAAGTTGGCCAAGACACCCAGATTACTCCAGATACCCGGGAGGAAATCGAAGTTATGCTGGTAGGCCAGCTCTATACCCTGAATCTTACCGCCGGAACCGTTGACGGGTATCTGTACGGTTTCGAAGTAGAGTGGTACTGCCGCGGTTAGCTGACCGTCTGGCAGGGCCACTTCGCCATTAGATGTGTCAGAGGTTGGATAGGGTGCCCGATCAACGACTTCCGTTTCATGGCCCTCAACAACACCGCCACCAACTATGTTCTGGGTGAAAATATAACTCTCGATATCCTTATAGAAGAGGCCAGCGGATAGCATATTCGAATCGCTGAAGTACCACTCATAGGCGAGGTCAAACTGGGTCGCCTCGTAGGGATCCAGTTCGACCGAACCACCAACATAGCTGTCATTATCGGTAAAGCTTGAACCATCCTGCCAGCCATCTTCTTCCTGCCAGCCATCGGCGGTGACCGTGGCACCGGCCTTGGCGTTGTCAAAGTCGGGACGAGCCATCACCTTGGCGGCGGCAAATCGTACAATCATGCTGTCATTGAGGTGATAACTTAGATTCAAGCTAGGCAGCACATTGCTGTAGTCTTTGGTCTTGACGATGGTGTCGAGTTCACCACCGTGCGTGGCCAAGTATGCATCCCCCACCAACGCTGAACTGGTCAGCTCTGTGTTGACGTAACGCAGACCTACATTACCGACCAGGCTGCTGCCCAGCGCATCAATATTGGCTTGCACATAGACGGCCTGGGATTCTTCGGTATTGTCGGCCGAGCCGCGGCGGTCGGGCGTCATACCCATGACACGATAGAAGCTCTCATAATCACTGACGAAACTTTCATCACCCTGACTAAAGCCATAAAACTCATTCACTCTGTCAGCGTAGGCCGCCAGAGCGCCATCGAAGTCGGTAATGGCGTTCCATCGCGTGGGTACACCGGCTCCAGAGTTGCCTGCCATGAAATTATCGGGCTCGTAGACCGATGAGATATCTTCATGCAACAGGGCCTGACCATCGTTCCACAGAGTGGCGCCATCCTCCCTGGTCATCAGCTCCCAGGGCCCCAGATGCTGACTGGCAGTAAAGGTTTGCTTCTCGCGCTTCTGATAACTGATGCCCGTCTCGACAGAGCTGAGAACCGTGTTGTCGTCCAACAGGTATTCAACATCGAAATTAAAAGAGAGGTTGCTGTCGCTGTTGGCCTCTGGCTCGCGCATCATAGGCCCGAAAATAGGTTTGTTTAAATCATCACCCTCATCGTTAGTGGTGCTGGCGGGATCATAGAACTCGCTGCCATAGGACAGATACTCGAACTGACGGTCGGCGCCTATCTTGTACTTGCCGTCATGCTTGTCATCGTTAGTCACCCAGTGGTCGATGATATGAACACGCTGGGTAAGCTTATCGGTTTCGGCCTTGGAGTAGCCGAGGGCGCCGGCGACAATAAATTGCCCCAGCTCAATTTCTCCGCCCAGCTGCAGGGTTATGCTCTCGACATCTTCTTTGATTTTCTCGTCGCTGGGATCGATAAACCAGCGGTCTATGCCCATCTGGGTGATGGTGTTGGTGTTGGGGTCGGTAACCACAGAATCAATATTGACACTGGCATCAGTAAACGACCATAGGTGACCGCCGAAGCTGTGCGCTTCTTCCTCGACAGAAAGCTTGTTGTAGCTCATGTCCAGAAAGGTATCGATATTATCGGCCGGCTGCCACTGCAGGTTGACCATCACCGAGCTGCGCTCGCGCTCGGTTTCTTTCGAAGACACAGAGTAGTTTTCCGGGTAGAAACCCAAGGATTTACCGGTGTCTGGATGGCTCGCTTCCCACCAGTTCCAGTTACTCTGGGCGTCGGTGCGGGTCGAGCGCTGCTCGTGGGAGACGGCGGCCGCTATGCCGAAGGTCTCGGTGATAGGTGTCATGTAGGAGGCATTGAACGAGGGAGTCGTCTCGCCGTTGATGTCGTTGTTGGCGGCCTCGGTAAAGAGGGTGCCTTTGGTTTCACCGACGTCCAGTGGGCGGGCGGTGACCAGATTCACTAGGCCACCTATGCTGCCCTCTACGTGCTTGGCCATGGGACTCTTGAAAACCTCGACGGCGGTGATCATCGAGGCGGGCATGCTGCTGAAGTCGATGCCGCGGCCGTCGCCTGCCGAGGCAATGGTCTGACCATTGATGGTGGTGGTGTTGAGGTTGTCGGTAATACCGCGAATGCTGATGCTGGTGCCCTCGCCGTCCTCGCGGCCGATGGTGACACCGGTGATGCGCTGCATGGCCTCGGCGATGTTGCGGTCGGGCATCTTACCGATATCGGAGGCGACTATGGCGTCGACGACGTTGGTGTTATCACGCTTGCGATCAACGGCCTCGGCCAGTGAGCGGCGAATACCCACCACCTCAACCTCTTCGATTAGGCCGGCACTCAACTGCGCCGGCGTCTCTGCAAGGGCGCACTGTTGACCAAAAGCCATGACGGCAACGGCTTGGATACACGCGATAGACAACTTGTTGGGAGTGAATCTTTTCATCGGTTAACTCTCCTGATCATTGCTTATTATTGATTTGATTAATTGTTAACAATTTACAAGGTGGAGGCTAACAGCAAATCATGACCGTGTAAACATTTTGTTTATTGTTAACAATATTTTCTGGTGGCGCGTATATCCACTGTACTTGATAGATGTAGTCATTTTTTCGTGTTTTGACAAGTTTTGTTGGGGGTCTACACGGCAAAAACAGCGACTTTTTAGTGTCAGGCTAGGGCTGGCAGCTGATTTGGGGATTGCTTGGTCACTATTGTAGATTGTTTACAAGTTACAATGGTTGGGCTTAAAATGACCTTTTTTGATGGGCAGCACCGAGGTAAAGATGAGACAAGCTGGAAAAATCATACCGATTCGAG
>Ga0209396_1001890_pt1 | contig 22553 bp, 28 predicted proteins | sample GOMGulsemesocosm_6_FD_184638 | JGI IMG/M metagenome (GOLD analysis project Ga0209396, IMG submission 184638) | Methane-oxidizing microbial communities from mesocosms in the Gulf of Mexico - GOM8C Gulf of Mexico (SPAdes) (version 2) | ecosystem: Environmental > Aquatic > Marine > Cold seeps... | reverse complement strand
CAAGAACGTCCAAACGTACCCGCTATCTCGACCGGTTCGTTGGGGCTTGATATCGCATTGGGCATAGGCGGCTTACCTAAAGGCCGTATCGTTGAAATCTATGGTCCGGAATCTTCGGGTAAAACGACACTTACATTGCAAGCGATTGCTGAGTGCCAAAGAGCTGGTGGTACCGCTGCCTTTATCGATGCAGAGCACGCACTGGACCCAGGCTACGCTGAAAAAATCGGTGTAGATGTAGACAATCTGCTGGTATCTCAGCCTGATACCGGTGAGCAAGCATTGGAAATTGCTGATGCGCTGGTACGCTCTGGTGCCGTTGATATACTGGTTATTGACTCGGTAGCGGCGTTGACGCCAAAAGCTGAAATCGAAGGCGATATGGGTGATTCTCACATGGGCCTGCAGGCGCGTTTGATGTCGCAAGCGTTGCGTAAAATGACCGGTAACGTGAAGCGTTCCAATTGCATGGTGATCTTCATTAACCAGATTCGTATGAAGATCGGTGTGATGTTCGGTAGCCCCGAGACGACAACGGGCGGTAACGCGTTGAAGTTCTACGCCTCGGTTCGTTTGGATATTCGTCGCATCGGTGCCATCAAAGAAGGCGACGAAGTGGTAGGTAATGAAACCCGCGTTAAAGTTGTCAAAAACAAAATGGCACCTCCTTTCAGGCAAGCTGAATTCCAGATCATGTACGGCAAAGGTATATTCCGTATGGGAGAGCTGATTGATCTGGGCGTGAAACAGAACCTAGTTGGTAAAGCGGGTGCCTGGTACAGCTACAACGGCGATAAAATCGGTCAGGGTAAAGCGAATTCTGCGCAATATCTGGCTGATAACCCTGCTATTGCCGAAGAAATTGAAGCCAAGCTTCGTGCCGAACTGTTAGGTGATATTAACGGCGCAGAAACACCTGCCGCTGATGAAAACATAGAAGAAGTTGAATTCTAAATGCCTGTTTAGGGTGTTCAGAGTTATGACGGTTTGAACAAAAAACGGTAAGCTTCGGCTTGCCGTTTTTTTTGCCTGTGTTGCGGGCACACGATGTCATCCCGACCGTGCCCCTTGGGTAACTGTAAGGAGAGATCTTTTATTAGGCGTAAGTGACGGCCAGTAAAACGATTTCTCTCTGCGTTGGGAAAAATAAGATAGGTGGGCATGACACAAAGCAGGTGTCAGAAATATGATGAACAGTAAAAAAATCAGGACACTGGAAACCACCGCTGAGATACGTTTTGCGGCGATGAACCTGTTAGCACGTCGCGAGCATTCCCGTTTGGAGTTGGTGCGTAAATTACAGGCTCGGGTTGAAGATAGAACTCTGCTGGACGAAGCACTGGATCGTTTAATTGACGATAAGCTGCTTGATGATGAGCGTTTCTGTGAAGCCTTTGTGCGCATGCGTGCCAATGGTGGTTATGGACCTGTCCGTGTACGTTCTGAGCTAAAGGAAAAGGGCGTGTCCGATGAATTGGCCGCTCAGTATATGGCATTGCATGAGACAGACTGGTTTGAGCAGGTGCATGTGGTATTCGAGAAAAAATATGGCCTCAATCCAGAAACCGATGCCAAGAACCGTGCTCGTCAGCAACGATTTCTGGCTCAACGTGGTTATAGTTTTGAGCAGATTAAGTTGGCCTTATCACATCAACATAAAACGGATTAATGGGCCGCAAGAGAATAAATAGGACACAGTAATGAAAATAGCATTTTTAGGCTTGGGTGTGATGGGTTATCCCATGGCAGGGCATTTGGCCAATGCCGGACATGAACTGGTCGTTTATAACCGCACAACCTCTCGAGTTGAGCAATGGGTCAGTCAATATGCAGGCATGATGGCGCCCACACCCGCAGAAGCTGTACGTGGAGCTGCTGTGGTCTTGTCCTGCCTAGGTAATGACGATCACCTGCGTGAAGTACTCTTAGGCGAAAACGGCGCCTTTGATGCGATGAAGAAAGGGAGCCTGTTTATTGATCACACCACGGCGTCAGCAGAAATTGCCCGAGAACTGGATCAGGAAGCTCGCGAACGCGGTTTTGCTTTTTTAGATGCGCCAGTCTCCGGTGGTCAGGCGGGTGCAGAGAGTGGCCAGCTGAGTATTATGGTGGGCGGTCAGCCGACTGATTTTATACACGGCTCGGTCGTGATGGATGTCTATGGGAAATCTGTGCGGCTGATGGGGCCGGTAGGCAGCGGGCAGTTAACCAAAATGGTTAATCAGATTTGTGTGGCGGGTTTGATTCAATCGTTGGCCGAAGGCCTGCATTTTGCGCAAACTGCGGGGCTGGATGGCGAAGCCGTAATGGCAGTGTTGTGTAAAGGTGCTGCAAGCTCCTGGCAGATGGAAAATCGTCACCAGACCATGCTCAAGAGCGAATACGATTTTGGTTTTGCGGTGGACTGGATGCGTAAGGATTTGGACATCGCCATGCGTGAGGCACAGAACAGCGGCATTGAACTACCCGTTACAAAGCAGGTTGATCAATTCTATGCCGATGTACAGGAAATGGGTGGTGGTCGTTGGGACACTTCAAGTTTACTAGCGCGTCTGGTGGAAAAGGATAAGTCTTAAGTGTTGAAGTCGATAGTCGTAATTGCTACCCGTGCAGGAGTAACCTATTAGAGCCAAATCGCAGCGACGCGTTCAAGCTATTACCTCCGATCCGATTGGCCCCTTGTTGATTAAATTAACAATGCCGATGCTGCTCGCCATTATTTCTATGATGCTGCTGGGTGTGGTTGATAGTTACTTTGTGTCCCTGTTAGGTACGCAAGAGCTGGCGGCTGTGAGCTTTACGTTGCCGGTAACCTTTACGGTCATCAGTATCGGTTTGGGTATTGGCATGTCGCTTGGTGCTCTGGTGTCACGGTTAATAGGTGCCGGTGAACATGCGCATGCGGCAAGGCTGACGACCGACACTCAAATTTTTACGGTTTGTGTGGCCGTATTACTGGTTTGCTTCGGTTTATCGCTGATAGAACCGCTCTTTATGCTGCTAGGTGCCACCGATAATGTGATGCCCGATATCAAAGGCTACATGCAGTACTGGTATTTGGGTACGCCGTTTCTATTGTTAATACTGGTTACAAATAATGCGTTTCGGGCCATTGGCAATGTGAAGGCTTCGGCCTGGTTGTCGACATTGATGGCCGTAAGCAATGCGATCTTTGATCCGCTGTTTATTTTTGGTGTTGGGCCGTTTCCCGAAATGGGGGTCGCGGGTGCGGCCTTTGCAACGGTGTTGGCAGTTGTGCTTACCTGGGTTATTTCATTTTTGACGCTGTGGCGCAAAGAGCATTTGTTACAACTTAATTGGCCCGATCTGTCTATTTTGCTGGCAAATTGGCGCCGATTATTAACCATTGCCATTCCGGCAGTGGGCTCCAATATTATGACACCCTGTGCCGCTGCGGCGCTGACAGCCATCGTTGCGCAATCAGGTGCAGAGGCCGTTGCGGGCTTTGGTGTGGGTTCCAGAGTTGAGTCGCTGGCACTGATTTTGGTGTTTGCGCTGTCATCGGTTTTGCCGATGTTTATTGGTCAAAATATCGGCGCGGGTAAACCAGAGCGGGCTTATTCTGCCTTGATGATGGGCTTACGTTTTAGTCTATTTTTTCAGGCTCTTGTTTATTTGCTGCTGTTGTTTACGTCAGATGCGATAGCTGCAGCATTCAGTAGCGATGAACAGGTTAAGCAGGTGATAAGCACTTTCCTGTTAATCTTGCCGCTTACTTATGGTGCACACGGTGTGGTGATTCTGGCGATGGTATCGCTGAATGTTTTGAAGCGCCCTAAATTGGCATTACTGATCACACTGGTGAGGTTGTTAGTGTTGTATGTTCCGCTGGCTTTTATTGGTTTCCAGGTCGCCGATGTTACCGGCATGTTTGTTGGTGCGGCATTGGCGAATATTATCGCGGCGGGCATAGCCTACAGCCTGCTTAAAAATGTGATGCATCAGCAAGGGGCAACTGCATCGCTGGGGTTTGCTTCGCGAAATTAACGTGACATGTTTTACATTTTCACAAGCTCAGCAACTTCCAGTGATCCATTAATATCCAGAAAAGGGCACGCTTGAGCATATTCTATCGCTTGCTCTATAGATTCGGCTTGAACGATTGTGTGCCCCGACATTGCAACTGAACTGCCCTCGGACACTGACTGGTCTGGATGTACCGTGTGTGATTTTTTGAAGGGCACCATCGGTTTTATGACCGCATCGCCTAAAGAATTAAGCCATTGTTGATATTTTGAGAAGTGCTTTTTACCTTCCTCGGGGCTAGCGGGATGATCTCCGCCGAAATATACGATGATGTATTGATTCATTTTCTCTCCTTAGCCAAATGGTTAGGAATTTAATGCTTGGAGTGTAGGGCAGCTTCTTTGTTTAAATTGTCGGTTCCAATCAGTCGCTAAAAATTTCAGCAAAGAAATTCTGCATGGCCTGCCAGGAACGGCGATCTGCGTCTGCATCATAAGCCAGTGCATCAAGTCCGTAACTGGCTGAACCTGGATTGGTGAAGCTGTGTTTTACACCGCCAAAACTGAGCAGTTGCCAATCGGCATCGGCAGCTTCCATCGAGTTCATAAAAGCCGTTACCTTTTCCGGTGGTGTGAACGGATCAGCGTTACCGTGGGCGGCGAGAATTTTGGCGTTAATGTTGGGGTACTGACTTTCAGTGGCGGCGGGTAGTGAACCGTGAAAACTGACTACGCCGTCGATATTCGCGCCGCTGTAGGCCAGTTGTAAAACTGTCGCACCGCCGAAGCAGTAACCTATGGCGGCGGTTTTATCAGCATTGACCAGTTTGTGTGCTTTGAGTTGTTGCAGGCCTAAGTCAGCGCGGTGTTGCCAGTTATCGACGTTTTCGGTGATTTTAGACATCCAGGCGTTGGCCTGTTCCGGATGTTTTGTGACCTGATCTTTGCCATACATATCGACAGCAAAAGCGACGTAACCTAACTCGGCTAACATACGGGTACGCTGGCGGGCGTAGTCGTTCAGCCCCCACCATTCATGCACGACCAATACACCGGGGCGTTTGCCTTCGATGCTGTCATCCCAGCTGAAATAACCCTGTAGCGGGTTGTCGCCATCGTGATAGTTGATGACCTGGGTTTGGATTTCGGCAATGGCTTGGCCGCTGAAAATTAGGGCAACTGATGCAAGTGATAATAGTATGGAACGTAACGGTTGAATGCTCATGACAGACTCCTGAAGAGAGTGTTAATCGTTCCAAAAACGTCTCATCTCAACATATACGAAGGAGGCCGTCCAGGCAATCAGTACCAGGCCAGCCAGTGCTTCAATGCCGGTGACAAAGCGCAGGTAACCGGTGGGGATGATATCGCCAAAGCCAAGCGAGGTGTAGGTGACAAAGGAGTGATAGCCGCAATCAATCAATGAACCGCTGAAGTTACCCGTCAGGGTGCCGATCAGCTCGCTTTTTATTAACAGGTAATAACCGATGCCGAAAATCCAGATTTCAATCACATGGGCGATCATCGCACCAAGCACGGCAACCATCACTCTGAGGCGATGGCGGATGTGAATTTTTGGTAGCAACAACGACATGCGTTGCAGCATTTCGTAATGCACCAGTACAATTAGGATAACGAGAGTGGCGGATGTCAGTAGTGCGGTCAGCATAGGATTACGCTATGACGGATTGCTCGATTCAGAGGCATTGCTGTGGTCGCTTGGCTGGTTTTCTGAATCGTTAGGCTGTTGAACGGGTTCGTAGATGGCGCGATCTTTTTGTACCGATGCAGCAACGCGTTTTTTGATTTCGATGACCGCGTTTTGATAGTTGGGTTCTATATCTTCGGGGGCAGAAAAACATTCTGACAGATTACGCAGCAGGCCGTCATTGAGGCCGTAAATCCAGCCGTGTACGGATACCGGTTGACCGCGTTTCCAGGCATCTAAAATGATGTTGGTGCGACAGACGTTGGTCATTTGTTCAATCACATTCAGCTCGCACATATAATTGTGCAGCCGGTTTTCGTTTTCCAGTTCGCATAGAAAATGGGTATGTTTGTTTTGCACATCTTTAATGTGCTGCAACCAACTGTCGATCAAACCGTGTTTTTCATTAAGTACAGCGGCCTTAACGCCGCCGCAGCCATAGTGGCCGCAGACAATAACGTGTTTAACTTTGAGTACTTCAACAGCAAACTGAATAACAGAAAGACAATTAAAATCAGTGTGCACGACAACGTTGGCAACGTTGCGGTGTACAAACAAATCGCCGGGCATTAAATCAAGAATTTCGCTGGCTGGAACACGGGCATCGGAGCAGCCAATCCATAAATACTCCGGGGCTTGCTGTTGCGAGAGTTGTTCGAAAAAGTCCGGTTGTTCCTTAACAATGGCCGCGGCCCAGGCGCGGTTTTTTTGGAAGAGTTCTTTTAGTTTATTCATTGTTATTGGCTCCCGCTAGCTGCCTGTAAAATTTTGTGAATGGTAGCGTTTAAGGATGTGTCCGTATAGCTGAAAATTAAAAATCCCAGCCATTTTCGGGGCGTACATGACCGTACTCGATTTCTTTGTTGGTGGCGGCGCGAATTGCTTCAATACGCACCTCAAAATGCAGCGTTTTTCCGGCCAATGAATGGTTGGCATCAACGGTGACTTCATCGCCTTCAATAGCGGTCACCGTAAACTGCTCGCCATGGCCTTCCTCACTTTCCAGTTCAAACTGCATGCCCGCTTCAAGATTGGGCATGTCGGAGAAGGCTTCCAGTGGCACTTTTTCAATCAAGCTTTGGTCTGTTACGCCGTAACCCTCTTCAGGTTGCACGGTGACGATGAATTTGTCGCCAGCTTTGCGGCCTTCAAGGGCCTGCTCAAGGCCCGGTAACAGACTGTTGGAGTCGTGCAAATAAATCAGTGGTTCGGTTTCGTAGGAGGCATCAATTTGTTGGCCATCATCACCGGTGAGCGTGTAGTGCAGGGTGACAACGCAGCTGCCTTTAATAATCATCAAGTACTCCGATACAAATTTTTCTAAACAGATTTAATGGTGAGTGGGCGTCAGAATCACTAATGCGTTTTGCAGATGTTCTGCGACTTTCAGACCGAGCGGGGTTAGATAGCCACCATCGGGTTGAGTGAGCAGCCCTTTGTCATAGAGGCGCTGAGTGGCCGTAATTACGTCTTCATCGGCACTGGAATGTACCTTGATGCCTTCTTGGGTGGTGCTGAGGTTAAAGCGTGCCAGGATGTTCACTTCTTCGATCAGGTCAGTCGTGTAGGGCATAGTCATTCCTCATGGGAGTTGAGAGTCAGTGTCAGTGGACTAAATTTGAGGCTGCGACGCAAGCATTGTTTTCGACATCTTCGATGAAACTTAGTGTTGCTGCAAATAGTCCGTAATGACATAACCGATGTAACTGTCGATGGCTTCATCGTCCAGCTCATGTTCACCCTCATGCCACCAGGCGCCAATTGCGGTGACGCTGCCCAGCGAACAGTTAAAGGCATCGCGGAACAGTTCCATGTGCAGAATTTGATCTTCAACTTTTTGTTCAAGCACCAGAAAGCGTAACAGCTGGGATGGTTTGTTGCCGTTGCGAGCTAAATCGCGTAGTTGTGGAATGAGTTGTTGAGTGAGTTCGTTGTTGCTCATGGATAACGTTGTTCCATCAATAAAATGATAAAAGTTAGGCGGCAATATTCTGGCTTTTTCCCTTTGAAAATGGCCTTTGAAATATCGTCACGCAATTGTTATTGCTCGAAAGACGCTGCCAGTGCCCGCAACAGTGCGACATAAATGCCGTGGCAGAATTCTACGGCGTCTTCGCGTTGCGACTGCCAACTGGATGACCACTCTACAAATGTGCCGCCACCAAGCGTGATTGAGCGCAGTTGTAGTGTACCAATGTAGTTGGATACTTCGCTGGCCGAAACCGGGCTAGGACCGTCGTCGATGGAGTATTCTAACAGATGATTTTCAGGTTCTATACGGATAAGCGTCTCATGAAATACATCATTTAATATCCGCTTGGCACCGGCTTCGGCGGGGCTGATTGAACCAACAGCTTCACAACGGGTGATAATTTCAGAGGCCCAGGAAAAATCATGGAAATTATAAATACGCTGCCAGATTTGCTCAATGGGGGCATTTACAACAATGGATTGATAGGTTGATGGCATGATTCCTCCTTTGCCGTTAGTCGCTAAAAAATTAACAGTAATAAGTTGGCGACGGCAGCGCCAATCAGGGTGAATAACGTTAACTGCATGCCTTTTACCCGTAGTGGAATTTGATCTTTGAGAATGCCGCGGGCATGTATCAGACGGCCGCTTAACAACATCAGCCCCAGCAAATGAAGTAATAGAGCGTGAGCTTGATTGAGCTCCAACATGAGCATTAACAGCAGTGCAAAGGGAATGTATTGGGCGGCATTGGCCTGTGCGCTGATGGCGGCAAGCAGTTCGTTATTTTCACCGTCACCAAGGCGTACCTGAAAACGCCGTCTTAGTTTGATGACGTAGAGCGATAGCCAGACAAAAAACAATGCCAGCAGTGAAGCGTAGAAGGTAGTAATAACAGTCATCGGCTGCTACTCCATTTTGTAGTGCTGGCGTTTAGAGTACAGAGGCACTATCTAGTTTCAAACGGATAAGCCTCAAATCGGTTTTATTCCGTGCATGGCGATGGGTGGTTAAATAACCGAATCAAACAGCTCCAGTTTCGGGTGACCATTGTAGATGTCTTTTGCTGCGCCGGCATTTTTATGGGCATTGCGGAAGGCTTCGGATTTAGTCCAGGCGACGAAGTCTTCGCGTGACGCCCAGGTGGCGTGGGATGAAAACAGCGTATGGTCTTCGGTGGTTTCGCCGCGCAGTAAATTGAAGCTGCTAAAGCCGGGCACGCCGTCGAGATAGGACTCACGGTTTTTCCAGATATTGATAAAGTCGTCCTCTTTGCCAAGGGCGACCTTGAAACGGTTCATTGCTAAAAACATACGTTTACCTCATTTATTGATCAGGATTGGTTTTTTCGATGGTTCAATTTACCAAAACCTGATCATTAAATCCCCGTTTTGGACTCCCCTTGTGTGCCTGTTTCTGTGCTTAGCCGGATTTTATGTAGGTTCCCATCAATACGGCCTGCTCAATAATATGGCCCTGCATAGCCAGTTCGACGTTAGCCTTTTCCGGCTTGTTCAGTCCTTCCAAAACGCAGTCCAGAGCATAGAGTTTGTGGTAATAGCGGTGTACGCCAATTGGTGGGCAGGGACCGCCATAACAGGTCTGTGCCCAGTCATTTTTTCCGGCTTCAGTTCCGGTGGGCAGATTCTCTAGCGTAGAGCCCTCGGGTAAACCATCGGAATTTGGGGGAATGTTGTAGAGAACCCAGTGCACCCAGTTCATTGTGGGTGCTTCTGGATCCGGTGCATCCGGGTCATCAATAATTAAAACCAGACTGCGAGCATTATCCGGCACGCCTTGCCAGCTCAGTGGCGGTACTATGTTGTCTCCTTCACAGGTGTATTGTTTAGGGATATTTTCCTCATGACTGAAGGCAGTGGATGTGATTGAAAGTGTCATGTTGATCTCCTTTCGTAAGCCATTAACGATATTAAGGCGAATTAGATCAGTTTTTTGGTGACCAGCGAAACGGCACCATCGTTGAACGCTCAAAACCATGGCGTTCATAAAAACGCTGGGCGCCGCTGTTGTCGTCATCGGTCAGCAGCGTGACGCGCTGGCAACCCTGGTTTTGAGCAAATTCCAAGGCATATTTTAGCAGTTTCGAGCCGACTCCCTTGTCTCTGTAACTGTCGGATATCACCATGTCTTCGAGAATAGCGACTCGCGCACCGAGCGCTGTGGAAACGGTATACAGCAGATTAACCATGCCGATAATCTGGCCGGCTTCGTGCGCTACAATAATATCGCCGGTCTCGGTATTGTTGATAATGCTCGAAAGCCCCCGGGTTTGCGCCTCGGGGTTGGGTTTGAATTCGGTTTCCTGGGCGAATAAGGAATCCAGCAATAAACACAGTTGGGGAATATCCGATGAAATGGCGGTGGTGATTTCCATGCCGTTTACCTATTAAAATGTGCTTTGATGTGATTAGTATCCAACTCTGACAGAGATAAGACAATGCCCTGCAATGACTTCCTTGAGTCATGTCAATAATGGCTGAAATCCTGTAAGCTGCACGACCGCTATTCAACGTTCCAGCGGCTTTACTTTCAATGAGATAACACATGACTTTCGATACTATTGGCCTATCCGCCCCCATTCTTGAAGCGCTAACTGAAAAAGGCTATCACACGCCTTCACCAATTCAGGCGCAGGCCATTCCGGCGGTACTTTCCGGACGTGACGTGATGGCGGCGGCACAGACGGGCACCGGTAAAACAGCCGGTTTTACGCTGCCATTATTGGAAGGCTTGATGGAGGGTAAATCGGCCGAAGCTAATCAGGCGCGTGCGCTGGTATTAACGCCGACCCGTGAGCTGGCGGCGCAGGTGGCTGATAGTGTTGCCACCTATGGAAAAAATTTACCCTTGAGTTCTGCGGTGGTATTTGGTGGCGTGAAAATCAACCCGCAGATGATGCGATTGCGCCGTGGTACGGATGTGCTGGTGGCAACACCGGGACGTTTGCTTGATTTGTATAACCAGCGCGCGGTTAAGTTCCAGCAGCTGGAAGTACTGATTCTGGATGAAGCGGATCGCATGCTGGACATGGGTTTTATCCACGATATTAAAAAGATTATTTCGTTTCTGCCTAAGGATCGTCAGACGCTGATGTTCTCAGCGACCTTCTCCGATGAGATTCGTCAGCTGGCTAAAGGCTTGGTGAATGATCCCGTTGAGATTTCTGTTAGCCCACGTAATACCACGGCTGAAACCGTAGAGCAGTGGATTTGCCCGGTTGATAAAAAACAAAAAGCGGGTCTGCTGATTCAGTTGATTCGTGACAATGACTGGCAGCAGGTGTTGGTGTTCTCACGCACAAAACATGGTGCCAACAAGCTGGCTAAACAGCTTGAAGCAGCTGGTATTACCGCTGCCGCGATTCATGGCAACAAAAGTCAGGGCGCGCGTACCAAGGCGCTGGCTGACTTTAAACGCGGTGCCGTGCAGGTACTGGTAGCAACGGATATCGCCGCCCGTGGTCTGGATATTGAGCAATTGCCGCAGGTAGTTAACTTTGACCTACCAAATGTGGCGGAAGATTATGTGCACCGTATTGGTCGTACTGGCCGTGCTGGAGCAACGGGGAAGGCTGTTTCTCTAGTGAGTGCCGATGAATGCAAAGAGTTATTCGCGATTGAGCGATTGATTCAGCAGTTATTACGCCGTGAACTGATCGATGGTTTTGAGCCGATCCATGATGTGCCAGAGTCGCGTCTTGATCGTCGCCCCATCAAGCCGAAAAAGCCCAAGAAACCCCATGCCGGACATCGTGACGGACAGCGTTCCGGAGATACCGCACGTGGCCACAAACCAGCGGGTAAAAACAAGCGTCATACCGGTGCCAGCAAACCTGCCGGTGGTGGTGCGCGTCGTGGTAGTGGCGGCAACCGTAGTCGCTCTGGTTCGAGTGCTGGCAATTCAGGGCAGAGCGGTAACCGGTAGGGTTAGGCTAGGGTTAGATAGTACCCGCGTCATTCCGGCGAACAAGGTGAATTGCGAAGTACCCCAGGGTATTCTCTCTGGCTGCGCCATTCACCTTACAAGAGAGTGTAGCCTGGGCTGGGCCGGAATCCACATCTTTTGATTCCGATGTAAAATACACATTTCGTGTTATCTCTAATGAAGAGAGAGATCTTTTCTGAGTCCTAAAAGATTCCTCACATGCGTTCGGAATGACAATAATTAATTGTGTCATCTCGAGCGTAGGGGAGAGATCTTGCCCCGTTTAAGATTTTTCCTCATGCGTTCGGAATGGCAAATTTAATAATGTCATCTCGACTGGAAGGAGAGATCTTTACCTAGTCCTAAAAGATTCCTCACACAAGGTGAATTGTGGCGTAGCCACAAGAGAAAGTGCCCTGGGGCATACGTTCGGAATGACAAAGGCCGCTACACATTCCTCGGCGCAAACATAATAATCGCCATGCCGATAAGCGCGACGCCAGAACCCACCAAATCCCAAACGGTGGGTTTGATACCATCGACCGACCATAACCACAGAATCGCCACAAAAATATAAACACCACCGTAGGCGGCATAAACACGTCCGGCTGCCGTTGGATGTAACGACAATAACCAGGCAAACAGTGCCAGGCTGAGTGCCGCCGGGATCAACAGCAGAATTGTTTTGCCTTCGCGCAACCACAGGTAGGGCAGGTAGCAGCCAACAATTTCAGCAATGGCAGTGACCAGAAAAAGTAACAGGGTTTTTATTTCAGGCATGTTGTTATCCGGCTTGGTTTTGAGGTGAGTGCGCTGGGGCGGCGATTATGCCTGTAAGTCAGACCACACCGCAAACTCATTGCCGCTGGGCTCACAGAATTGAAAACGACGTCCACCAGGGAAATCGAAAATCGTTTTGAGAATAACACCACCAGCGCCTTCAATTTTGGTCTGCGTGGCCTCCAGGTCTTCGCTATAAAACACCACCAGTGCACCACCGTTGGCTGTTTTAGAGGCTAATTCTGCGCGATAAAAACCACCATCGACACTGGCTTCTGAAAAGGCGCTGTAATCAGGGCCGAAATCGCTAAATGACCAGTCAAAAACCGTTTCGAAAAAGGCTTTGGTGGCTTCAAGGTTGGCGGCAGGAAACTCAAGATAATTAATCTTCTCATGGCCCTTCATAACCTACCTCCTTTGGTTTGAGCGAGATTGTTATTGCGTGACAATCCACAATGCGTGCAGCACGGCGGGTAAATAGAAAAAGAAACACAGGATAATGTTGATGACTAAATCCTTACCCGCGCCTTTTTTCAGGAAAACGGCAACCGGTGCCAGCAATATCGCCAGAATGATCAATACCAGTTTATTGTCCATTGTTCTGTCCTCCGTTAACTGATTTTTTATGACCCACATTTCCTACGGTACTACAAAGCTACGAGGCTCAGAACTTGGGCCTTATTCGCAAGAGCGACGATATATCACCTGATACACCAATCCTACCAGTACGCTACCGCCCATGAGATTGCCGAGAATGACGGGGATAAGATTACCGAAGAAACCTGCCCATGAAACGCTCTGAGCAATCGTCTCAGCATTGCCAAAAGTTTTGATCAGCATAGCCATGGGGATAAAAAACATGTTGGCGATGCTGTGCTCAAAACCAGCGGCGACAAAGGCGGTAATGGGGAAAATAATGGCAATGGCTTTATCGGTTACGCTGCGTCCGGCAAATGACATCCAAATCGCCATACACACCAGCACGTTGCACATCATGCCTTTAAAAAATGCTGTCCAGAAGGGCAGCGTACATTTGGCTTCAGCAATTTTCAGGTATTGTTCGGCAACGGCGCCATCGTTCATTTCCGTATGGCCGGAAAGAAAGACCAACACTGCCAGCCCCGCTGCGCCGATAAAGTTGGCAATACAAACAATGCTCCAGTTTCTCAGCAGGATTCGTGTGCTAATGCGTTTGTCCGCCCAGGCCATGGCAAGCAGATTGTTGCCCGTGAAGAGCTCGGCACCGGCAACCACCACCAGAATCAAACCCAGACAAAACACCAGTCCGCCCAATAACTGACTGACGGCAAAACTGAGTGAAGCATCGGCTTTTACCAGCGTGAAAAGCACCGATCCGAGGCCAATAAAGGCACCGGCCAGAATACCCAGCATCAGGGTTTGCAGAAAAGGTAGCCGGGCCTTGCTGACGCCAATGGTTTTTACACGCTCGGCGATTTCTTTGGGTGAATAGGCGTTGAAACCATAAATTTCAGACATGGTAGTTGGCCCGTGATGGTGAAAATAGTCAGCTCGTTAGCAACGAATCTATCGCTTAAATCATACTCACCACGGGTTTTAATGGCTATCTGATTTTCTCATCAAGCGTTATTTGAGCGTTAGTTTCATTTTATAACCACCGGTGATCTCAAAACCGTTGGCTTGATAGAAAGCGACGCTACGCTCGAATTCCGGCAGGGGCGGGGTGCAAAGCTCCAGACGTTGAGTAGTTGTTGACCGATTTGTTAGCTGCGGTACTCGGGCAGCACGTAACATTCCTGAATGATTCCAAAGGCACCTTCGGCATACAACGAATGACTTTCGTGCAGGGCGGCAAAATCTACCACACGGTTTTCATCCCGTGCAGCAATCACTTGATAGTGGCCCTACTCGATATAGTCTTCGCAGAGTTTGGCGGCCCTGGGCACGTCGATGCCAAAGTGGCTGGTAGTGGTACGTTCCGTGATTTCATTAGTCAGGCAAACCGCCAGCTTGGCAACCTCTGCCGCTTTTGATTGATCAGTGATGATAATTTCCATGATCTGTCCTGTGTTATTTCCCTGTTATTCCCTTGTTTAGTGCTGGTTATTTTGACGTGCAAACCTCAATAAACCATTTGGGTTTGATACGACCAAAGTCGGTGCGGGTGTGATGCTTTAATGCTTGCTTTGAATCCAGCACATAGGCGTTATGCCCGTCACGCACAAACACAGCCCAATGCCAAAAAGAGCGGCCATCTTGCTGATGCCATTTGGTGGCGAGCAGGGCTTTATCGGGCAATTGCTTCCAGTTTATAAAGGACGTTTGCTGTGGGCGGGTGTTAATGCCTAATTTCATCAGCAGGTGTCTTATATATTGAGTGTCTGACCACAGCGCTTTATCGTCTGCAAAGATGCCTAACGCGTTAGCGGTCTGCTTGGCCTGTTGATAGCTGACCCCCGCTAACGCTGCTGAAGCGGCAATGCCGCAGCCGGTGGTTTCCTCTTGGATGACGGGCTTCATTGTTTTTTGGGTTGCTCTTGTGGTGGTGGGGAAGTCGTGTTTTTGCCGTATTCATCGATAAATTTTATCAGTGTGTTTTGTAGTTGTTGGGCTTGCTCCGACAGCCCCTGATGTTCCAATAACGCTGCCGCGCACTCGGCGGTGCACAGGCCGTTGCTTTTCTGGTTACGGCGAAGGGAAAAAATAGACGCTTGAGCCGGGTTGATATGTACTTTTTTCAGAGCTTTTAGATAAGGGCTCTGGTTATACATTTTTTGCGCCTGCTGCCAGGTACCATCAAGAATGATATAGCTTTCGTAATGACTCATATCGTTGAGCGCTTCACTGTCCTCGCCGGGGTACAGCAAGGCCACCGAGCTGTTTGCTATTTCATGCACGAGTTCGGCATCAGGTGTGACGCGATGCCATGGAATAATACGGCAGTTTTCACCTAACTCTTTGGCGACCAATGAACCGGTATTGGTCTTTTTGCTGAGTTCACGTGAATGGGTGAGTAGCAGTAGTTTCATGATTAGGATTCATTACATTTAAGGCGGTTAGCCGTAGGGTTAGCCTATCCACATAGTACCCTGAATGCACTATGACGTGTGATGTACAGACGCCTGCGTGACGCAGTAAGTTGGGGGTGTAGGCTTGGTAATTGAGCTGGTTGAAACCCTGCTTAATGTAGGAATGGTTTACGTCGAGATGCAACAAGTTTTTAAGTTCTTCAACAGCCCCGATTTTGAGTAATCGTCTATACTGAATAACCACTGTGTAGATAGGCAAAATTCAGGTGAATAAATTGGTTTCTAGTCGGACTAAAAGTGTAAAGGTGTGCGTGTGCAGCGTTCGATATTAATTATCGATGACACCCCGGCTAACCTTAAGTTATTGCATGAATTGCTAACGAAGGAAGGTTATCGGGTGCGGATTGCCAACTCAGCGTCCCTGGGTTTGCAGTCCGTCAGAAATGCACCGCCTGATCTGATCCTGCTGGATATCCAGATGCCGGAAATGGACGGCTATGAGTTATGTGAGGAATTAAAAAAGGATTCGCTGACCAACACTATTCCCGTTATTTTCATCAGTGCTACTCACGGTGTACTTGATACCGTCAAAGCCTTTGCGGTCGGTGGTGTTGACTATATCAGCAAACCCTTTGATGCCGTTGAAGTGCTGGCGACTGAGGATATTTTTACCTCGTTGACAGCGGTAAAACATAGCAGAGCGTTTTCTTAGCGCAATGACAAAACGTTATAGAGCAAACGGACGGTGCCAGGGAATATGACAGGGTTATTTAAAATGCAGTGGCAGTTTGTTAGTCATGCACTGTTTTGTGTATGTCTGCTGCTCGTGCTGTGTCAGGTTGTGCCGCTCAACGCGGCCCCCTTGCCGGGTTTGTTGACCGCAGAAGAAGAGGGCTGGCTGCAAAAACACCCTGTATTAAGGGTTGTCGTTGATCGCGATTTTATGCCCTATGAATCCTTGGATAAGGACGGACATTATCAAGGGATTGCTGCCGATTACACACAACTGATTGCTGAGCGATTAGACGTTAATATTGAGGTGATCCCGACTCGGAGTTGGGGTGACTCGTTAGTCTTGTTAAAGACACGCAAAGCCGATGTAGCGCCCATGCTTTCTACAACCGCCAAGCGCGCTGAATATCTGAACTTTGCCAAACCTCACACCGACGCTCCGTTGGTGCTGGTTACTCGCTCCGAGCATTCCGAAGCACGAAATCTGGGTGATTTTGTGGGTAAGCGGCTTGCTGTTGTTGAATCATATGGCAGCTTTTCAGTGATTCAAAAGCGTTATCCAGATATCACTCTTGTCCCCGTTGATACTGTTGAGCAGGCTTTGCAAACTGTCAAGAAGGGCGAGGCTGAAGCCACTGCGATTGATCGGGCAGTGGCTGAGTATTATCTGAGATTACTCAATCACCGTACTCTCAAAGTCATGATGGAGGTTGAAGAATTAAATCTGGATAGAATGGGTTATGGCGTGCGTAAGGATTGGCCTGAATTGATACCCATCCTTAATAAAGTATTGGCAACCATTACTCTGGAAGATCATTTCAGGGTTCAGAATAAATGGCGTAATTTTGATGCACATGAATCACACGCTGATTTGATATTGAGCCAAGATGAACAAGTATGGCTTGAGGAGCACCCGGTCATCCGGTTGGGGGTAGATCCTGATTTCGCTCCCTTTGAGTGGGTTGATGAACAGGGTGTTTATAGGGGGCTTGCAGCCGATTATATGGCTTTGCTGGCTGAGCGTCTGGGGATGAGTTTTCGTGTAGCATCAAACCTTAGCTGGGAGGAAGCGACAGCAAGAGGGCGCTCCAAACAACTGGATATACATCCTTTGATGACGCCAACGGATAAACGCAAGAAAACGCATTTGTTTACCCAAACCTATGTGAAAGATTCTTACGTGATTGTCGGCCGTGATGATGAAACGTCAATTAGTAGTGAAGCCGATCTGGCTAATAAAAAAATTGCATTGGTACGAGGTTACTCCGCTACGGAGTTGCTGCTTAAAAACCAGCCGAATGTTATTCCTGTGTATGTTGAAACGGAGCTGGAAAGTTTGTTGGCAGTAGTGGATGGCCAAGCCCAGGCTACCGCTGGGCACCTGGGTACGCTGGCTAAAAAAATCCGTCTAAATCATTTGGCTAATCTTACGGTTGTGGCGCGCACAAAATTTGAAACCAAGGGCATGGGTATCGCGGTACGTGATGACTGGCCGATGTTGAGAGATTTGCTGGATCGTGCAATGGATAGCATTACTCAACAGGAACACCGAGAAATCAATCAACGCTGGATCCAAATGCCTGAGCCTGAAAGTCGCTCATCGCTGCATGCGCTCTTAACGGCTGAAGAACAGCAATGGTTGGCGGAGCATCCGTTGATCCGGGTCGCGAATGATTCCAATTCGGCGCCACTGGAGTTTATGGATGCCCACGGTGAACTGCAGGGTGTTTCTCGTGATTATCTGGATAAGATGGAGGCAATGCTGGATGTTCATTTTGAGCCGGCCAAAAATTTAACCTGGGCACAAATGCTGGAAAAGGTTAAAAATCGTGAGCTTGATATGTTTCCTTCCTTACGTGTAAGCCCAGAACGGCAAGCATTTTTTAATTTTACCGATGACTATATTTCCATGCCGATTATGATTTTTGCGGGGGGAGATATTAACTACATTGGTGGTTTGGATCAGCTCAAAGGCCGGCGTGTTAGTGTGATCGAAGGCTATGCGACCCATGAGCTGCTTGCCAGCAACCATCCGGGTGTTGAGCTAGTTGTTACCCAGTCTATTGAGCATGCGTTGCGCCTCCTGGCCGAGGGTGAGGTGGATGCTTTTGTCGGTAATATTATTACGACGACCCATTATTTGAATAAACTCGGCCTTTCTCAGATCAAAGTGGTTGGTGAAACCCCCTATCGTTATGATCAGTCGATGGCGGTTCGAAAGGATTGGCCATTGCTGATCAGTATTCTGGATAAAGCACTGAAAGCATTATCTCAAGAGGAACATAACGCCATTCAGCAACGTTGGATGCCCGTTACCTTTGAATACGAAGCCGATTACAGTTGGTTGTGGAAGCCCTTTTCTGCCATAGCTTTGATTATTGTCATTATGGTCTACTGGAATCGGCGATTAGCACGAGAAGTGGAGGCTCGTAAGGAAACAGAGTTGGCGCTTAAGGTTCAACAAAACCGTCTGGATGAGGTGTTTAAAGTCACACCGAGTGGTATTTGGGATTGGGATATGGTTCCGGATGTGGCGGTTTGTAGTCCGGCTTATTTTCATATGTTGGGTTATCAACCAGAGGAATTTCCGGTACATAACAGCCATACCGTATGGTTGGACTTGATGCACCCGGATGATCTGGAACGGGTTCTTGAAAAGTACGATCAAATGGCTGATTGCGATGAAATCGTAAGCCAGGAATTCCGTATGCGTTGCAAGGATGACAATTACATATGGGTGCTTGATCAGGGGCAGGTCATCGCTCGTGATGCGGCTGGCAATGCAACACGGATGATCGGCACGCATGTTGATATTGAGGCATTTAAACAGCTGGAGCTGGCGCTGAAGGCCCAACAACAACGATTAGACGATGTTTTCAAGGTGACACCCAGTGGCATATGGGACTGGGATTTAGTGACAGATGATGTTTTTTGCAGTCCCAGCTATTTTCAAATGCTGGGTTATGGGCCGGAAGGTTTTCCTGTTAACAACAGCCACACCACCTGGCTGGATTTGATGCACCCTGATGATATGGAAGCGGCTCTGGCTTTGTATGATAAAGCGGTTACTAATACTGAGCCGTTCAGCCATGAATATCGCATGCGTTGCAAAGATGGTCATTACAAGTGGGTATTGGATCGTGGACAGGTGGTCGAGCGTGAATTGACAGGTAAGGCGAGCCGGATGATTGGTGCCCTGGTCGATATTGACGCCTTCAAAACGCTGGAAAATCAATTGCGCGATGCCAAAGAAGGTGCTGAAGCGGCCAACCTGGCTAAGAGTGTTTTTCTGGCCAATATGTCACATGAGTTGCGGACCCCGTTAAATGCCGTACTAGGTTTCTCGGAGTTGATGGCGCACGAAACGACAGCGACGTCGGCGCAAAAAGAAAACTTACACATGATTAATAGCAGTGGACAGCATCTGCTGAATTTAATTAATGATGTGTTGGATATGTCAAAAATTGAAGCTGGTCACGCTACGTTGGAACCCCAAGCAACCGATCTATATCGGCTGCTACACGATGTCAGCAGCATGATGAAAGGGCGAGCCATGAATAAAGGCTTGTACTTTAATGTGGAGCGTCATGAAGATGTGCCTCAATTTGTGAAAATTGATGGCGGTAAGGTGAAACAAATATTGATTAACCTGCTGGGTAACGCCATTAAATTTACGGAGACAGGCGGCGTTATTTTACGTGTGAATGCAGAGCCCTCAGAGCCCGCTAACTGGCAGTTATTCTTTGAAATCAAAGATACCGGTATTGGCATTGCTGAGGACAAAATAGCGCAAATTTTTGAACCTTTTATCCAAGCCAATGAAGGCTCTAATGGTCAAAATGGTACTGGCCTCGGGTTGGCAATTAGTCGTCAGTTTGTGGCGCTTATGGGCGGTCAGCTCAGTGTGAATAGTGTGTTGGACAAGGGGTCGCTCTTTCAATTTGATATGCCGGTTGAGCGTGCTGAAGTGAGCCAGCAAGTTGAAATTGAAGCCATGGATCTTATCGTGGCCTTGGCGGAGGGTGAGCCGGAGTGGCGAATTTTGATTGTCGAGGATGAGGAAAATAACTGTGTGTTATTGCGTCGTCAACTGGAGGGCTTGGGCTTTTCTGTGCGGGAGGCGATCAATGGTCAGGAAGGCATCGGTGAATTCTTGAGATGGCAACCGCATTTAATTTGGATGGATATGCACATGCCCGTAATGGATGGTTATGAAGCAACGCGCCGTATCCGTCAGTTGCCCGGCGGCAAAGACGTTAAAATTATAGCTTTGACGGCCACTGCTTTTAAGGAACAGGCCAGCCATATTCTGAGTGTGGGTTGTAACGATTTATTGTATAAGCCCTATGCGGAGCAAGATATCTTTTCTGCAATGGCTAAATTCCTACCCTTGCATTATGTCTATGAAACGCAAGAAGTGCAGCGTGATACTGACGTAATGTCCGGCCCTAAACTAGAGAGCCAGGATTTTCAACGTCTCGATAATGAGGCACTGCTACAGCTGTTAGGGGCTGCCAAAGTGGGTGACATTGCCGAAATGTTATCGTTGACGGCTAGTCTGAGTGAGGAAAATTCTGCACTTAAAGCCAAGCTGCAGCGTTATATTAATGAGTTCCAATTACAGAGTTTGATTCAGGTGTTGGAAGACATGCTTGCACAGCAACATGCCGTAGAATGATTGTCAGACAAGCTAGATTGTTGGTCAATCGAGAGTTTCTGGTAATGGCTTACCGATAAAGTAGCCCAGCGCGTAGTCGACGCCGTATTCGTTTTCTTTCGATCATATTCTGGTAGTCGGTTTAGAGGTGGTATTAGTTTAACTGTCCAGTTTGTATGGCCGCGTAGGGCAGTCCCACACGACCCACTTGTTATGTGATGCCACGTTTACCTCCTGGATTTAGCAGCAGCTTGGCGGATAGCTTTACGTTCTTGTTTATTTGGCACGTTTTCTCTTTGTGACAACACTTGCTTAACATCACTGTATGCACGTTGCCACTCAGGTGTATTTTTGAACTCGATTGCTCCAGTGCTTTGTTTTTTTACCTGATCAGAAAGGTAGAATGACTCCTCACATTTTAGAAGTGCCTTACGTCGATTCATGAGAGAGCCAGTATGCATGGCTTCCAGCTCCTCTAGAGATTTAGGTTCAACGGTGCTCGACATTAGATTACCTGCAGCACATAACGCCAAGCTAAAGCACGCCTATTTTTGGCGTCGCCTTTGAGTTTTTTGTTATGTTTTCCTTAACTATACCCATGTTTCCTGAATGGCTCGTTGATTATTCTTTAACTCGCTCAGTTTCAATATTTTTTGAGTATTGTCGGGATGCCAAAATTCTCTGACGATCTTCATATAATTCTCATCAATTGAATAAATTACATCGACAAATACGTTTCTCACCCAGTATTGCCAATTAGCAAAGTGTACCTTGCCCTCACTGGTGATAGATTCAATTTTTGTAAGTAGAACAATATTATTTTTACGGACCTTTTCACGATAACCGAACCCCATATAAACCTGAGGATGCGCAGCCCCTTGCATAATAGCATTTGAAAAAGGAGCCAGAGGTATCGGTACATTGTGCTCCTTTATAAGGCAGCCAAAAATCTTAATAAAATAGAGATGGACATTTAGCATTGATTTTTCAACTGAACCAGGGAACACCGTTTGGAGCTTCATCTTCTTCTGGTTTTTTAAATTCGACATATTATTTTGCAGGTGAACAGACAGTTTCTCCCATGCTTTATCAAATGGCTGAGATCTTGATGTGTTGCAGTCGTGGCACAGTTTTGCATCGGATTTAAATTTATCTGACTTCAAGCTACCAATCCTATCAATTCCTCCTGGTTCAGTTTTCGCATAGACAGGGGTCTTTTGAGTTACATTACTAAATACCATATCCAAATCAGATTTCTTAGCACGATGTTCCCCGGAATCCGCGTCAGAACCACATATCCAGCATTTCATAGATGCTCCAAAGAAACATAACGCTTGAGGTGTGGGACTGGTGAAGCGAAGCGGAACGCAGTCCCGCACGACCCACTTGTTAGGGGTTGGCGTTGCAACAAAAGTACGAGTGCTGCAACGCCAGGTTAGGTTTATTTATTTACCTTTTGATGGGCCGTTTCCACGACCACCACCAGATGGGCTGCCAGTTGTACTTGGCCAGTTACCCCCAGGGCCTGGATGACTTGATGAACCTCTTCCACCTCCACCACCTTTAGAACTTCCACTACTACTTTTAGCCATAATAAATTCCTTTTTTTGTCGGTTTAGTTAAAGGGAAACTCCATGCCGACACCAGAGAGTGTCCCTAACGCTTAGGGTGAGGGGCAAGTGAAGCAAAGCGGAACGCAGTCCCACACGACCCACTTGTTAGGTAAATTGTACTCCGATATATGGTTTTAAGTTTTAAGCTTGAAG